>ERZ808242.179-NODE-179-length-48994-cov-7.332209_pt1 | contig 48994 bp, 44 predicted proteins | sample MGYA00521244_ERZ808242 | MGnify/ENA primary metagenome ERZ808242 (study PRJEB31516, sample SAMN03275573) | gut metagenome | biome: mammalia-associated habitat; material: feces | host: Papio cynocephalus | place: Kenya | collected 2012-07-27 ... | reverse complement strand
TACATTATCTCAACTTTTGGCAGATTATGCTATTTGCGAGTTATTTACCTGATACTATATTTTTTATATGATGAAAATACATGTTCAGGCTTCATTTATAAAAATCAAGAGTATAAATATGTTCATGATGATATAGGTAGTGTTATATCAATTACCGATACTCAAAACAATGTTGTATGTAAATATGAATATGATTTTCCCATGCAACATGTATATAGAGTTGAGGATAATGAAAATGTTTTGTGCTTAGACGAAGAATTTATTGGAAATGTTAATCCTATCAGGTATCATGGCTGGTATTATGATAAGGAAATTAATTGCTATTATTTAGGAGAAGGAGTTTATTATAATGTGTCAAATAATCAATATATTATGAATAATGTTGACTTGATTATACCGTATTCCTACAGCTGTAGTGATATTAGTAAAGTATTAACTTTATATACACAGTGTATGAACTCTACAACTTTTAGCAGTCAAAGAAGTCAGGTATCACAAACACAGTGGAATGCTGGAAAAAGATGGTATGATTCTTTAAGTGATACAGAAATTTGCGCAAGACTTATTTATTCAGAAAATACTGCAGTGGGGAAAGATGACGATAGGACAGCTGTTGCATATCTGATAGCCAATAGAATTAATAATGGATATTCAGATGGAAATTTTCGAAGTATTATGACTAAAAGTCAACAGTTTTCAGGAATTAATCCGCAATATAAACGTTTGGACGACACAAATAATGCAAGAGCTGTACAAGATGTTACATCTAATATATTGAAACAATGTGTTAAATTGGCGTGTACGTTAACCTACACGAGCGATAAGTCACAGATTGCATCCTTTTATCCAGCACCAGCAGGTATATCCAATCAAGTTCAGATGTATGGAGTAAGCGCTATAATATCAAGTTCTTCATTTACGTATAAAGATAATAAAATATATCAAAATGGTGTAGAGTTAACAGATGTTGCAGTGGCAGGAAAGAAACAATTTATTACCATTTCAAATGCTTCAGATTTGAATGCATATAAAGGATGGAATTTGTTTTATAATTATAAAAAATAGGATTATTATGAAAAAAATAAAAATAATCATTACGTTGTTGATAATAGTTTTTATGTTAGACGGTTGTGATAATAATAAAAAAATAAGAATAGACCAGGCAGAAAAGGAAAATGGGATAGAAACAGAAGCTTCTGAGAAAGGAAGGATTACTGCTGGAGCATATTATGTTGCAGCTTTGGACGAAAAGAATAAAATACATATTGCATGGCAGACAGATTATACATTTTATGCTGAAACAGAAAATACGGATTGGGGTCATATTGACCGACTACTTAAGAATGAGGAATTTCCATTGGCAATATCGGAAGATGAAAAGATAATTGTACCAAAGGGACAATCTGCTGAGGAACTTATGATTGCATGGCAGGACACTATGCGTGAATTGCCGGAAGATGCAGTATTGGGTAATTCTTTTATCTTCGATTATGAGAATGCAGAAGAGATAGAAGCATGGGAGGGGCTCCATTTTGCAACTGGACAATATCCGAAGTGTATGATTGGTGTATTGCAAAACGGAATGTTATGTGGTGCAGGCATAGATGAGGAGTTGTTGACACAGATTTTACTGTGGAAGGATATAAAAGAGGTTGCATTTTTGTATAGGGGGACAAAGATAGTTGCAATAGATAAAGAGGGGATTGCCTATGCACAGGGGGTGGATGTGACTGCATGGCCACATATTAGAATGGTTGTATCTGGAAAAAATATGTTTTTTGGTCTGACAGAAGAAGGAAATGTGGTTCATACAGATTTTATTTTTGAAGACGATTATTCTACAGAGAAAATGCATGATATTGTTTCTATTGCAGTGGGGTATGATTGCAAAAAAAATCAAGATGTAATTTATGGTATCCGAAAAGATGGCAGAGTGGTTGATAATTTTGGAAGGGAAATCAAAGGATTTGAAAATATGAAAGAAATTGATGTTACTACAATAGATGCTATTTTAGTAGGTTTAACGCATAATAACAAAATGATAGTAGGAGAAGGAGCGGATGAAAATTTTTATACATTAGAGAGAGAATACAACAAAGATTATTAAGTTTATATTTTTGCGTCTTGTATGAAACATATTTGAAAGAAAATCATACATATAACGCACGAATAAAAGTAATTCAATCGAATGGATAAAGATTATAGCTGAAAGGTCTATTTTAGTGGAAGTAAAATTACTGCATGACGTTATTTTATGAAGCAAAGAGAATGCCCGCCTCTTGATAAAAAGTTATAAATATGAACACCAAAACGGAGGTACCATGAGGAGACAAAAATGGGGAGTAATCGGACTGGCAGCCATGCTCGGCATAACGGCTCTGGGCTGCGGTGAGAAAAAGACAGAGCAGGATAATGGGACGGACAATCCGGCTACGGTAATAAACTGGCAGGAAGAAACCAAGGATACACCGGATGTTGTGCAGGGGCAGGAAACGCTGCCGCCGGAACTGCAGAAACTGGAAAAATGGGAATTGAGCGACCTCTATGAACAGGGAGCGCTGTCAGAAGCAGAGTCCGTAAGAAATTCCAATCTCCTGAATGAAGGCCGCTTTGCTTTTGACGAAAACGGTCAGATATATTTTTCCCTGCCGGACACATCGGTTATATATACATCCGGCAAAAAAGGAGAAAACCTGCGTGTTTTTAAGGACAATACGGGCTGGTATATGCAGTATATGGACGGATGGCTTTACTACAATGCAGAGAGAGAAAGTCTGCGCCGGGTTAATTGCGAAAGCGGTGAAGAAGAGCCGGTGGCTGAGGACGTCAGGGCGGAATATTTTATAACGGAAGACGGTCTGTACGCAGGTGCGGCGGATGGCGTGGGTGTGTTTGAAGGCTCCGGCGTAAAGGTATGGGAGTCGGCACCGGGAGAAACCGTTCGTCTGATGATGGGAAACGGTATCATAACAGGTTCTTATCTGGGGGACAGCGCAGAGAATTTCGGGCAAGGCTATCTGATAGCCTATCGACTGCAGGATGCAGGCTGCGGTTACATAAGGAAGGATGCCATGTATACCCTTTGGGCGGGAAAATGGTTCAGCTATGCAAATGATGATAATTCTATGGATACTTTAACACGCCATGTTTATAATCTTGAGAGCGGAGAAGATTTTGATTTGGGAAGTTGTTCCTATTATGCGGTCAGTGACGGAGAGGCTCTGTATTACTGGGACAGCAGGTCTGACGGAACATCTGTTTATAAATGGAAGGAAACAGAAAAACAGGAAATCTGCTTTCTGGAAGGCAGTAATGCGGCAGTTACCCATATGTTTCTGGGACAGGATATGCTGTACTGGATTTTCAGGACATATTCGCAGGATGGAGCGAAACAGACCCTGTATTATTATGATTTAGCCACTGATGAAATGGGAATGGTATATGAACAGGAATAATAAAATCTTTATGTTAATAGCTGTCATGAGTGTGTGCCTGTGGTTTTCCGGATGCGGTTCCCAGTATGACGGTAAGCAGAATAACAATACCGATGTAGCGGAACTGACCATACAGAATCTGAAAGATTATTGTGTGGATGAGGACGGAAAAAATATCTATTTTATTACAACGGAGAACAATACCGTATACAGCTACGGACTGGATGGTACAAAGAACGGAGAATATAGTATTTCCGCAGATGATGCTTACCCGATGCAGTTTGCGGTCTACGGAGAGGAGGACAGCCGGTCATTGTCAAATCTGTGTCTTGCAGGCGGAAAGCTGTATGTATACAGGGAAAATAAGGGGACACTGACAGAACTTGATATGGCAACCGGAGAGCAGAATGTTCTTGCAGTAAGGAAGGATGCCATGTATGTGCAGAAAATGGCAGCAGGAGAAAACACGGTGATGCTGTTTGGCTACCGAGGGGGAGAAACGGCAGCCAGCCTGATTGACAAAGCGTCGGGAGAGGAGCTTACGGTACCTGTGGAAAATCCGGCGGCAGTGGCAGTTGCGGAAAAGGACAGTTATTGGATTAATACCTGTGAAAACGGACAATACTGTTTCCGGCTGTACGATGCCGGTACCGGGGAAATTTCGGAAGCCTATGACAGTAATTTTACATATGGAATGTCGGATATTTCTTACGATAAATCGGAAGGTTCTCTGTACGGCTATCTGGTTATGGGGCAATATGTGAAGTTTTCCCCAAAAGACCCGAAGGTTGCGGCACGCTATACGGCTGTAAATGTAGAGGATATTCCCGGACACCTGCAGTATGAGGCAGGCAGAATTTTTATAAAATCATCGCAGGAAGAAACAGTATTTTCTTTTTATCCGGATGCCTTCATAAAGGATAATAAACCGCTGAAAGCCTATACTACATCGGAAATGGCACTCAGTGACTGGGGCGGCTATCAGATAGAACTGGAAGTTCTTGACTGGGAGGAGCTGGCGTTAAAGATGCTTGCCGGTGATTCGGACTATGATTTTGTTATCACATCCACAGATATGGCGCAGGCGGAAACCATCCGCAATGCCATGATGTATACCCCTATTCCGGAGGAGATGATTTCAGGCTATTGGAGCAACTGTTATCCGTGCATCCGGGAGGGTGCTGTTTATCAGGGTGATATCTGGATGCTGCCGCTGAAACTTAGGGTAAAAGGAATTGTTTATCAGGAAGACAATTTAGGCGAGTACGGTGTAAATATGCAGAATGTGCATACGGCGGAGGACTTGTGCGAAGCGGGAAAGGTGCTTTATGAAAACGGACAGGACGGCAGGTACGAAATTTCTTTTCTGAATACCTTTTTATTGCAGGACTACGTGAGAAGGCAGCGCATGGAAGAAGAACAATCGGGAAAGGAGATTTCCTTTGATACGGAAGAATTCCGTCAAATCCTTGCTTTCGTAAAGCAGGAATACCGAGACGGTGGCGATTATCTTCATTCGGAATTTATGAATCATTCATGGGATTATGCTGTGCTGGACAACGAAAGCCCGGAGGAAGCAAGAAGAAGGAAAGCACAGACGGTCTGCCTGGAAACGGTAGAGGGCGATGCATGGGATTATGCAAAATATGAGGGAACGACCGGTGTGCATGTCTGCGGAATTCCGGGAATAGAGGGAGAAGCCACGCCGCAGATAACGGCAGATGTATTGATAATAAACCCCAATGCCCCGCACAAAAAAGAAGCTCTGCAGTATGCGGCGCAGATGGCAGAAGCATACTGTGCCCAGCCGGAGAATTTTCTTACGGCAAACAGAGAGCTTTATCCGGAAGACGGTTTTTATGATGACCTGCATCAGTTATACATGACGGGAACTATCTGTTTCAGCCTGCCGGAAGGATTGTTTGACAGCTATTACCGTTATGGCATGAGTGGGGATGTTTCGGAGGAGGAAGTCATTGAAGAACTGGAACGCAAGGTTAAAATGTATATGGGCGAATAAAGGAAAGCGCGGATTTCAGAGAAAAATGAGACTTTGTCTGCTGCCGGTCATGGCAGGACTTGCCCTGTTTTATCTTCTGCCGTTTCTGAAGGTCATTCTTTTTTCATTTCGCAAGGGACAGTTTCAGAAAAAGTTTGTGGGCTTTGCCAATTACGCAGAAGTGCTTGGCAATCCGTATTTCAGGCTGGCACTAAAGAACACGCTCCTTATGATAGGGATATGCGTACCGGTCTTTCTGCTTTTATCGTTACTTTTGACGATATTTTCGGTGAATACAGGTAAATTGGGACGGTATTTCAGAAAGCTGGTGTTTTTGCCGCTCTTTATGCCGTCCGTCAGCATCACGGCTGCCTTTACTTTATTTCTGCCGGACAGGGGAACCCCGGTTCCCGTCTATGTCATGTTTTTGTGGAAGTACCTGGGAATGGGCATCGTTATACTTACCGCTGCGTATTTGTCCGTGCCGTATGAAATTTACGAAGCGGCACAGATGGACGGAGCCGGAAAAATGGTAACGCACTTAAAAATTACACTTCCGCTCATGAAAAGAGCCGTTCAGTTTGTGGGTGTCATGGGCGTGGTATACTGCTTCAGAACCTTCCGGGAGAGCTATCTGTACTATGGACAGAATTATCCGCCCGATTACAGTTATACGCTCCAGTATTATATGAACAATCAATTCCTGAAATTAAATTATCAGTTCATGGCTGCCGCATCGGTTATCATCGTCCTGTTAATAGCGGTTTTTGTGACAGTGGGAAGCGGCGTTTTTCACAGGGAGGAAAAGCATGCATAAAAAACACAAAAAAGGACGCCTGTGGAGTGTTACAGAGGGCGTTCTCTTAATACTCCTTTCTGTCGTATGTGTTCTGCCGTTTCTCTGGATGTGCGGGAAAATACGGATAAAAGATTTTTACCTGCTTTTAATAGAAGAATTCTGGTTTTATCCGAAGTACTGGTACTCGTTAGGGATAGCGGCGGCGATAGGAACCGGAGCAGCCGTTTTGTCCTTCCTTGCGGCAGTCGGGCTGCAATGGGGAAATATAAAAGGAAAAAAAGCAATTCTGTTTCTGGTTCTGCTTCTTATGCTGATGCCGCTGCAGGCAACCCTGCTTCCGACTTATATCGGCTTGCGGGACATGCATATGCTGAATTCACCGTTTGCGCTGATACTGCCCATGCTGTGTTCGCCGTTTGCTTTTTATCTAATGTACCAATATGTGGAAACGGTACCGACGGAAATTGTGGAGGCTGCCAGACTGGAAACCTCTTCGCTTTGTAAAATACTGTGGCATGCTCTGCTGCCCCAGGTAAAGGGCAGTGTGGCTGCTGTATTAGTGTTCATGTTTGCGGAGGGGTTTAATATGGTGGAACAACCGCTTTATTTTGTAAAAGAGGATGTTCTGCGGCCGCTGTCGGTTATTGCGGAAGAGTACATACAGGGAAAGGAACAACTGCTGTATGCCGTCGGAGTGCTTTGCCTGATACCCATTCTGCTGCTTTACGCGGTTTATGAAGAGGAATTGTCGGACGGCATGGGACGGCTAAAGGGGTAGAAGATATGAAAAAGAAAAAAACAGGGATATGGATAGCTGCCATTACTTTCTTTACACTGCTGCTTATCGGTACTTTTTTTCACAAAAAAATAGATGGTCTGTTCCGCATGAAGGTGGCGGCGGTCTGCCCGCAGGAATGCCGTGTGGAAACGGAGTCTGTGATAGAGCTTGACGGAGAAGAAATACCGGTCACGACAGAAGAAGTGTATCTTTCCCTGCCGGCTGCCGCCGTCCATGACGGTATGGTTTTTGTGCTGGAAACAAAAAAGGTGCCCTACGGAAGCTACGAAGCGGTGTTTCTGAGAGCCGTGGAGGTGGCAGAAAACGCAGAGGAAGCGGGCGGCGATATGGTTTACATAAAAGACGGCATTTTGCGTTCGGAACGGGTTGTTGCCCTATTTGACGACCGATTACAGGATGGAATGAGAGTGGTGGAAGAATAAACAATAAACAGAGCAAAGGATATGAAAAACATGAGCTATTTTCTTTACCTGAAACAATCTTTTCGGCGCAGACCCATGTGGCATCTGAACATATATGTGATTATTACGTGTGCACTTATTCTGCCGCTTTTGTTTTCCATTTACCTGGACAGCAGCAGTTACGGATGGAGCCAACAGCTTATCAGTATGGCAAAAGGAGAAACTTTTCATATAGCAAATGCGGATGAGAAGGATGCGGAAGTTTTTCGGAATATCGAAGGATTGTCGGAACCATATTGGGAGGACGGTACGGTTTATGTGCATATTTTGGATGACGAACAGTGGAAAAATACGGAAACGATGCAGTATTTTGGTTCCTTACTTCAAAAAAGACTGAAAACCGCAGACAATACGATGCTGCATATTACCGCTTATGATTATGATACCGCCCATGGAATTTCCCATGATGCACAGGAAGCGGGCGGACAGGTAATCATAAGAATTTTAAGTGTGTTTATCATGTTTATTTCAGCAGGCATCATGAAGTCTGCCTATGAAAATCATCTGCGGCGTTTTCAGTCGGACATGGCAATCTTAAGTTCCTGCGGAGCGGATAACCGTCAAATCAACAGACTTTATTTTGCGGAATTTGCCGTTCTGTTTTTCTGCGCTGCCATCAGTGCGGTTCTGATTGCAGCAGGCACGATGAAGCTGCTGTTTCACTTTTATCTGGAAGTGAAGGAAGGACAGGGAATAGCCTGGCTTATATTTAAGATAGAACCGGTACATACCATTCTGTGTATTGCGGTTTTCGGACTCATTCTTTCAGGAACGTTAGGGCATGTTCTGAGGGAAAAGAAAGAAAAATCCGTATGGAGCCGGATGAAAGAAGATATCCAGACAGCAGACAGCCGGAAAAGAACGAAATGGAAGCTTTCCTTTTTATCATCCCCTGAAAAATCCCTGACCGCCATCTGGAAACAGCGGACAAACCGGGAGTACCGAAGCTGTATTGCGGTGGCGGTTCCTGTCATGACGATTTTTCTGTTTTTATTCGGCTATTTATCCCTGGACATTGCCATGATGGAAAAACCGCAGGAATATGAACTGTGGATTTACAAACAGGTATCTGTCTACGGAGGTTTTACACAGGGAGAACTCGATTTTTTGAACCGGCTTAACAATGTGGAAAGTATAGAGTGCGTGCAGGAAAGCGGAAATGACTCTTTTGCCGTAAATGCGGGAACAGATAATTTGTATGTGGATTTGGTTAAGGTGAAACTGCATGATGCGGGAGAACACAAGAATACAGCAGAAAAAATAGAAAATTATTTTCAGAAGGGAAGTATTTCCCTGCTGGACAGGCAGGAAGAGGTGGAAAGGGCACAGGTTATGAACAAAGGCATTTATCTTTTGCTTATGTTCTTGTTTGCCGTACTGTTTCTGTTTATGATGTTGATTATTTACATGAGGTTGAGCAGTTATATCTGGGACAGCCGGAAAACGACAAGGATTTTATCCCTTATCGGCGCTACAAAGAATATGGTCTATGCATCATTTATCAGACAGGGGCTTGAAAATGCCATGGTGGCTGTACTGATACCGCCGGTAGTCAGCATTTTGTTGGTGAGTGTAACGACTGTATCAACCGGCATGGGACTTCCTTTTTCCATTACACTTGTCCTTACTTACCTTATATGCGGTATTATGACGGTTTCCGCTTTTGTTTTGCCGGTGTACCGTCAGTTAAAGAAACAGTTAAAAAATTACAGGTAGAAATTCGGAGAAACCAAGATGAGCCAGATAGAAATAAAGAATTTGACCAAAAAGTTTATACAGGGCAGTAACGAAATTTATGCGGTAAACAATGTCAGCATACAGATAGAAAAAGGAGAAATGGTGGCGATTACAGGGCAGTCCGGTTCGGGTAAGACAACACTGCTCAATCTGATAGGCGGAATAGAAACGCCAACCTCCGGTTCGGTTTCCTTTGATGGAATAAATATCTGTGAATTGGACAACGGGGAACTGTCAAAACTGCGGCGTACTAAGATAGGCTATGTTTTTCAGGATTTTAATCTGATACCTATTCTGACGGTGGAGGAAAACATTCAGATGCCATGGCTGCTTAACTCCCAGAAAGTGGATAAGGAAAGGCTCCGGGAAATCGAACACTTTCTGGGCCTTGAGGAGCGTGCTCATCACCTGCCGTCAGAGCTTTCGGGCGGTCAGAGGCAGCGGGTAGCCATAGCGAGAGCACTGATAAACCGCCCGGATATCATACTGGCGGACGAACCCACCGGAAATCTGGACAGGCAGATGGCGGATGAAATTATGGAGTATTTTATCCGATTAAATAAGGAAAATATCACGGTTATTCTGGTGACACATGAGGAGCGCTATGCGGAAATGTGTTCCCGGAAAATCGTAATCAGTGACGGCAGGATACTTAAAGATTAAAATTTTTTCTCGGATGTTTAGTGGTTAAAATATCTTTTTGTTTTGCCATGGCGACGTGGGTATAAATTTCCGTAATATTAATGGAACTATGACCGAGCATTTCCTGAATGTAACGAATGTCTACATCTTCCTCCAGTAAGCAGGTAGCAAATGTATGACGGAACATATGAGGAGTGATATGTAAATCAATAGAGGCAAGAGCAGAGTATTTATTTAACATTCTCCGGACGGATTGGTCGGACAAAGGAGTGCCGGACTGATTGACAAAAAAATGTCTGCATTCCTTAATTTGCGGATAAAAATTATTTTTATATTCCATCAAAATACGGATGACGGTATCGTTTCCGATATGGATACGTCTTTCTTTATTTCCTTTGCCGTATATGAGAACGGTTCCTTCCGATAAATTAACACTGTCATTTCTTAGCGAACACAGTTCTGAAATCCGCATGCCGGTGGAAAACAGAAGTTCCACAACGGCAGCATCTCTTAAAGCATTTCTTTTCTGATATTCATTTGGAGCATTGTTTAACTGCCGGTAAATGGTTGCTAAAAATATTTCTACGGTATGCAGCGGAATTGTTTTAGGTAAAATGACAGGTTCACGAAAACGAATTCTAATTTTATTAAATGGATTTCGGTCAAGAATATCCTTGTATTCCAGATAATGAAAAAATGCTTTTAAAGTCGCAATCTTTCTTTTTACGGTTTTGGGTTTGTATTGCTGATGCAGGGAAGCAATATAGTTTTCAAGTGTTTCAGGGGTGATTTCGGCAACTTCTTTCGTAGGAATGTTCTCGGAAAATTGCCTTAGGTCGATGCAATATGCTTTCCGTGTCTTCTCATCCAGGCGTTTCTGCATATGACAGTAATACAGGTAGCTTTCCATAAGGGAATGTAAATTATCCATAATAATCTCCTTTGTAATAAATTCGTTCTTAAGGATATATCATACATATATTTGGGGATATTGAAAATCGGTATGGATAAAATGGGGTATGGAAGAGGTGGTTTTAAGATATTTCACAAATTACAAGATATAAAACTTAATATTTTAACATGACAATACAAAAATGTCAAAGGAATATCTGGAAAAATGGTTAAAAAACAACTCGACTATTATTCCTTTTACAAATATGAAAAAATATGTAGTAATAGAAATACAAAGCACTATGAAAGATATGCTTATGATGAAGGAGGAATTATACATGAGATTACAAGTTAATGATGCAACTGGGGATATCGGATATAAAGCTCTAACAGATATCAATTCAAAAAGAAATGATAAAGGGACTAAACAGAATAATGGAGAGGATTGTGGAGTTGTATATGAACATAATGAAGAGAATTTAACTCGGCAAATAGGTCTGTATAGTAAGGAACAGATTATGAAATACGCATCCAGTGCAGAGAATAAACAGCTTCAAAACAATTTAAAGATATTGGGGTTTTACAGTAATACAGTAGCAACAGATGGTAATCTTGGTTCACAAGAAAGTATTCGTGCAATAAAAATTTTCAGAGGGTCTATGGGTTAGCTGTAAACGGAGGTTCTAATGAACAGACACGATTAAAAATAGAAGAAGCAGTGTCATTTTATAACAGTACTATAAAGGATACAGATTTGCCGACAATAGCACAGATTGTAAAGGGGTTTAGTGATTATAATGAAAGTGTAGTAAAAGCGGATGTTGCACGTACTTGGACATTCCTTAGAGTAGGCATGGGATTAACAGCAAAGCAGGCTGCGGGAATTATGGGGAATATTATGAAGGAGAGTGGAGCATCACCCACAAATGCTCAGGATAGTAAAATATCTGGTACACCTAAGTTGCGCGATACTACATATAGTTATTCATCTACGGATAATATTGCCTATGGAATTATTCAGTGGAAGTCTAAGGATAGAAAACAAGGATTGATAGATATGGCAAATACGATGGGGAGTACAGTAAGTAATTGCAATGTTCAGTTTGCCTATTTGAAGAATGAATTAGAGACAACATATAAAGCTGCATTAAAAAAAATTAAGGATAAAGACAGTATAGAAAATGCTGCAAAGGTATTTTGCTCAGATGTTGAAGTTACAAGTTGGAATAGCGAACGGCTGGAATACGCAAATACTATTTATAATGCATTAGCATAAGTAGGGGATAATATGAACTTTGTTGAACATAAAAGAAATAAAAAGATATGGCTTGCTGTAGCCGGAGCCATAACGGTTGGCTTATGCGTTTTGGTTTTGACAAGTAAGGGGTTCAAGAGTATGGGGGGGAGTACTCTTCTGCCCATAAAAAAACAAGCGGAAAAAGTAACAGAGATGGTTGTGAGCATTGCACAGGCAGCTCTTCAAACACAAAAAAATATTGCTGTAAAAGAAGCATTTCAGGTTGTGAACGAGGAATATGAGTTGGTGTATGCCAACATTCCCATTTTTCAATTTGGTACAACCGGCTCTTATTTCAAGGATACGGACATCTATGCGGATTTATACCGCAAAGAGATTTGGGAGAATGGCAAAGAAGGAGTGGAACTTAGTCTGTGGGCTGACAGAAGAGAAATCTGGCATACGATAAAGAACGGGGACGAAAAGAATTTTACTCTCTATCCTTTGTTCTGGCAGGAGAATTCTACAAACATTACCTTAAATCAGTATATTTCTTATTATGTAATAGAAAGAGAAGACAATGTGTATTTGATGAGGTATCGAATGGAGGAAAGAGATAAGGAGATAACTTTGTCCTATAAGGTGTTTGGGATTGCGGGCACTTCTTTATTACATACAGCCAGTGAGGTACCTTATGATGCCGACAGTATATCGTTTTATCTGGTAACTGACGGTATAACAGAGCCGGAAGCAACATTTCCGGTGGAACGGATGGCTGACTTTTATGATACGGTGAAAGGTTACATGGATAATGGATATTTGGTGATATCTGGTATACAGGGAGAGTGGGAGAATAGTATTTCCGGTGATAAGGATAACCAGACAGCCCCCTATTTGTATGATATTTTTCCTTGGTTTCCCGAAATGGCTGCCGGACAGCAAATCAATATAGAAGATATGCATTCTGTTCGGGAGGTGCTTATACAGGTTCAAAAATTCCTTCCGGTGGACGAGTCCGTTACCATGCCGGAACTTTCGTCCGACGGAAAGTATTTTATTACAGGAAATTACTACAGTAATGAGGATGAAAGTTTTCTGACGGTGAAAAGGAAAGAAGATGGCTCTTACGAGGGGATACTTCTCATTGATAATGTGCTCTATACACGGTTTGAAGGAGAATGCCGGGATGGAATTCTGACGGCCGTGCAAAGCATAGAGGAGTCGGAGAAACCCCAAAATGAAATGAAAATCTCTTTTGAAAATGGAAAAGCATCGGTAACATTCTCAAACAAATCAGAAATAAATTCTATCGGGGAAGGAGCCGTATTTACTTTTGACAGTTATGCAAAACCGGAGGAGTTCCAGAACTTAAAAAATGCTTATCCTATCACAAAATAAAAATCCGGAAAGAAACAATAGAGAGACACAGGAGAATGAAGTATGAGAAAAGGTGGAATTATTTTTCTGTATACACTATTTATATGCGTACTCGTGATAGCGGGGTGTGGCCGACAACAAGGAACAGCGATATCTGAAAATACTGATGACAAGAGTAATATTGCAGAAGAAACCTCTGTGGAGCATACAGAAGATTTAACAGCGGAAAATCCTGTTTATTACACCTATCGGGAAATTGCAATTCCGAATGCATGGAGTACATTACCGGACCTGACGGAAGACAGTTATTACCGGGGTGGGGATTATGTCCTGAAAAATGGAAAAATTTATTTATGGTCGGTTCTATGTGAAAAATCCCAGTGGAACGGTCAGTTCATGGAGACCTGGAAAAAATATTATCTGCAGGAACTGAATACGGCAGAGAAACCGCTGTCTTGGAAAAACTCTGACATCTCGGAAGATGTCAGTTACGCGAAAGATACCTATGCAGTGGTAGTTCCACCGTTTTCTTTTACTGAAAATGGAGAGACAAAAGGTTTTGTGAAAACAGCGGATGGAGAATGTTTTGCTGCGAGATGGGAAAATGGCAGTATTGCAGAAGTCTATGACGGAAAGAAATTCAGCGGTTCCGAAGTGGAAAAACTGCAGGATATCAGCAATGCATGTGATAAAGAGAACAGAGTGTATTTTTTTCAGGAAGGCAGTTTAGAGGTGACGAAATATGAGAGCACCATGTCAGAAAAAACAGACATAAGTCTATCGGGGCGCATCTATGGAATCCTGCAGGCAGAAAGTGGAACACCGGTATACTGGTATGGAACGGGAGCAGGAGGAAAATTTTGCGTGAAGGATTTACTGTCGGGGGAGGCGCTGGCAGAAAATCTTGCTCTTAATGGAAATAACTTTGCGGCAGCGCTTGCAACCGACGGAACTTTGTATATAGCGGACAAGGATGGAATTTACCGTTATGAAGAGGGGCTGCAATTACTTTATCCGTTAGGCGACGATTATCCTTTTTATAAAATATACGGAATGGAAATATCCGATGCCGGTGATATTCGTATGCTGGTGGAAATGGACAACAGGACAGTACTGCTTATCTTTGAAAAACAGGATAGTCCTGTAGACCGGGAAAAAGAAGAGATTACGATAGCTTTTCTTTTTCGGCAGAGAGCGTTGGAAAAAAGCATCGCACGATTTAACAGACAAAGCAGCAAGTATCATATAGAAACAACATACATAGAGGATCCTTTGTATGGTGATTATGCAGATTATCAGAACAAGATAAAGATGGCTGTATCTACAGGAAAAGGTCCGGACATTTTGGGAAGTGATCTGGTTGCAGATGCAGAGCCTTATATAAAAAACGGTTATATAGAATGCGTGGATGATCTGGTACCAGCAGGGGAGAATTATACCCGGGCTGCATTTGAAAGCTGCTACATCAACGGAAAAATTTACGGAATTCCTTATGAATACAGCCTGAGATTTGCAGCCTACAATGAGGACATGGTAAAAGGGAAGAAAAGCATTACCTTAGAGGAATTAATGCATATGGTGGAAAATTCAGAAGCAAGTATTCTGCAACCGGGACTCGGAGGAGTTGGCATTGTCTATTATTATGGATTGTACGATGAGGAAAATCCTACTTTTATTGACTGGGAAAAGGGAGAAAGTCATCTTACGGAACAACCGTTTCTGGAATTTCTTGCATTTGCAAAGAAGTATGCAGATACGGGGGAATATGGGGATAATGAGGCAGAACTTTTGGGAAAGGGAACAGCATTCGCCATGGCTGTAAGAATGGAAGAATTTTCAGAATGGGATAATGCTTACCGTAATTTCAATGGCAAAGCCGCTATGATAGGCTATCCGCGAAGCAAGGGAAACGGCTATTATCTGGCAGGAAAAGAACTTTATCTGAATGCAGGTTCGGTACATAAGGAAGGTGCCAAAGAATTTTTGAGATATCTGCTTTCGGAGGAAGAGCAGGTATTGTATGCGGGGTATGACAGCTATGCAGAAATGGAGAGAGAGTCCGACGGGACATCTTCACAGATATTTACCGGAAACCGTTGCCAGTTTCCGGTAAACAGGGCCGCACTGGATGTTATCATTGAGAAGAAAAAGGAAGAGGATAAGAGTTTATATGTTTCCGATGAAGACGGCAACTTTCATAAAAAGGAACCGATAGATGAGGAACAGATAAAACAGTTCTATTATATAGTAGAAAATGTCCATCCGGCAAATGTGAAGGCATCGGCACTGTATGATATTTTGGATGAGGAACTGACACCGTATTTTGCAGGAGATGTTTCCGCTGAGAAGGCAGCAGAACGACTTCAAAACAGAGTACAACTTTATCTTAATGAGAAATAAAAATACAATTATTTTCAACATCTGAAACAATTTTCTGGGGTGGAGGCAGCAGGTAGCCGCAGCAATAGCATGAATAAATCAATCGGATATCATGCTGGCTGACTTGACCATGCGAATCCAATATGATAACATTTTATATTATAAATATATAAAATGGCATCAGGAGAGAAAGCATGGTTCCGCAAAAAAGTACACAAGAAGAAATCGGCAGTAAGATTAAACAGCTTCGGACAGAAAAGAAGATGACACAGGCAGAATTGGCAGAGAAGATGAATGTATCCTCTTCGGCAATATCTAAATGGGAAAGAGGTCTGACCGGTCTGGACATTCATACTGCATGTGAATTGGCTGATATTTTTGAAATTTCTGTATCAGAATTAACAGGAAAACCATCGGGGGATGAGGAAAATACAGAAAAACAGGAGGGTGTGGAAGATACAGATACGCAGCAGAAGACACATAAATATAAAGGATTATGGATGTTTATGGGGGGATGTCTTCTGCTGTTTATACTATATTTTTGCTTCTTTTCTCCGGTTAAGGAAAAGGATAAGGATAAGTTTACAGCAGACATTGTAGATGAGTTCCGGAGGGAAACAGCGGGGCAGTGGGGTGATGGACCTGCATATTATATAGCGGTGGAGTATCAGGGACAACTTACGGATGAAACAGTGGATTTTTATGCAGAGGAAATAAAGAAGAAATATCGGCAGCAGCTTGATGAGACAGGTGCAATTTATGTTTCGTTCTGGGAAGATTACCCTGGGAGAGAGTATATAGAGAAGTCAGATAGTTTTTGTATTATTTATCCAACATGCGAGGAGTAGGGGAAGGAGAAAAATATGAAAAAATATATTTTAGGTATTATAGCAGTAACGGTATTCTTTTGTTGTCCATTATGGGTTTCGGCATCGGATGTAAAAGAATATTCCCAGGCAGAAAGTCAGGGAGAAGTACAGTATTTGCAAATGAGCGGATATACAGAAGAGGGAATTTTCTATGAGGTTGGAGAAGAAAAGATACTTCGTGCCTCGGGAAACTCCATCACAGTAGAGAGAAAGGTACGGTATGAGGGAAAAGTAATTCCCAACCGGACATTGCAATGGACAGAAAAGATAGGCAGCTACACGTATTCGGGTACACTTTCCTTAGCAAAGTTTGCTTATTTAAACGGAGTAACAACGGCAACTTATCAGGGAACCTTGTATAAACAATAAAGTACAGTTTATTACATTTCTTATGAGGTTTTGTAAAAGGGGAAGGAAAAATGAAGAAAATAAAAGCAGCTTCTATCTTTACAAAGGAGGGTGTTTCGGATATCGGTTATCTGGTGCAGTTAAAGAAAGACTGTTTTACAAAAGAAGAAGCACTGGATGTCGTGAAAAGCGTACAGTTTGCGGAACGGGCTTTTGGAGTGGAGTGATAGAGAAAATTTTAAAAATAAACCTTGCATAGTCTATAACTTTACGATATACTACATCCATATGCAGATACTTCTTTTTTCCTAACTTTCTTTGTCAGCATCCGCTGGCGTCTAAAAATTCAAGAATTCCTGCTTAGAATCCAAGAACAACAAAATAATCTAAGGAGGAAAATGTGATTAGAGAACTGAAGAATGCAGTGGAAGCTTCCGACAGGGAAGCACAGTACGATGAGTGCGCCAAAAGATTTCTGGGGCAAAAATTTACCATAGCCAGTATCTTGTCGAAATCGGTGGAAGCCTTTTTAGGGATGGCGCCGAGGGATATTATTCCTTACATTGAAGGGGGACCCTACATCAGCAAGGTACCGGTGGAACCTGGACTTACCAATGTCATCAGGGATGAAAACGGGCAGCGTGTGGCCGGATTAAACACGGAAAATCAGGAAATCCACGAAGGGCTTGTACGGTTTGATGTAATCTGCTATGTGCGGCTGCCATCATCGGAGGATGGAGAAGGACCTTTGTCCCAGATTATCATCAATCTGGAGATGCAGAAGGACCAGCCCAGGGAATATCAGATTTTAAATCGGGCTGTCTTTTATGTAAGCCGGCAGATTTCCGCCCAGAAGGAGAGGGACTTTGCGGGCTCCCATTATGACGATATCAAGAGCGTGTATTCTATCTGGATTTGCATGAATATGGAGGAAAACAGTATGAGCCATATTCATCTGACAAAAGAGGATATGATGGGAAGCCAGCCGTGGAGGGGAGGACTGGACCTGTTCCATATCATTATGATTGGGATTGGAAAAGACCTGCCCGGACAGGAAGAAAACTATGAACTGCACCGGTTTTTGGGAACGATATTTTCCCAGAAGCTTGCAGTGGAAGAAAAATTACATATAATGAAAACAGAGTATGATATAACATCGGAAGAGGATTTCAGAGAGGATGTGAACGAGATGTGCAACTTAGGTGAAGGAATTATGGAAGAGGGCATTGCCATTGGAATGGAAAAAGGGCGTGAAGAAGGCATTGCTATCGGAGAAACGAAGGGGAGAGAAGCCGGACTGGTGCAGGGACGTGAAGAAGGCATCAAAGAGCTTATCCGGAACATGCACAAAAACGGCTTCACAGCAGAACAGATAGCGGCGGCTATCGATAAGGATTTGGAAGAGGTGAGAGCTATTCTGGCGTAAACCATGGACGAGTTAAGCCTGCAAAAGTCCATAAAGATAAATACAGAAAAACTTTATCGGCAAAAAGCTAAATATTTCGTGGCTTTTTGCCGATATGTTTTTTGATAACGGAAATTAGCTGATTCACACGGAGGTGATTATAATGGCAATTGAACCATTAGGAAGTGTAATGAGTGTACAGGCACAGACGCAGATGCAGACCAAGCCTGTGACACAGACAACAAATGCAGAGTACACGGATGTATCTGCCCAGGAGACGGTACAGCAGACGGACCCGACTATCCGCATCGTAGAGAATACACAGAAAAAAGGTGATTCCGATGCACAGAATGGGGACAATGCAATGAAGCAGCCCAGCAATGAGCAGATTAAAAAGGCGGTAGAAGCCTTTAACAAGAAGTTTGGCAGCTCAGAGGCTATATTCGGCATACATGAGGCTACAAACCGTATTACCATCAAGATTGTGGATAAAGATACCAAGGAAGTTATCAAAGAGCTTCCTCCCGAAAAGACTCTGGATATGATAGCCAAGGTATGGGAGATGGCAGGCATCTTAGTGGATGAAAAGAGATAATGACAGCCGTAAACGGCAGAAAGTAAGACAGAATAAAAGGAGGAACGCGGCATGGCAATGAGAATGAGCGGTCTGATTTCCGGTATGGATACCGAGAGCATCATCCAGCAGTTGGTGTCAGCCAGACAGACCAAAGTAGATAATACCAAAAAAGCACAGACCAAGCTGGAATGGAAGCAGGATACCTGGAAAAGCTTAAACACCAAGCTGAAAAACTTACAGAGTAAATATGTTTCCAATTTACGCTTCAGCACTTCTTATATGAAGAAAACAACCAAGGTTTCCAATAGCAGTGTTGTCAGTGTCATTACCGGTGAAGATGCGGTGAACGGTGTACAACAACTGGAAGTAAAGCAACTTGCCAAGACAGCTTATCTGACAGGTGATAAAGTGGAAGCGGGAGCTGACGGAAAAAGTTGGGATGCTTTGTCCAAAATCAGTGATGTGGTAGGAGACGATTTCGCAGAAGGTAGCATTTCCTTTACTGCAGGCGGAAAAACAATAGATATCAATGTAACCAAAGATACCACCATTTCCGATTTTCTGTCCCAGGTAAAAGCAAGCGGATTGAATGCCAATTTTGATGCCGGACAGCAGAGATTCTTTATCAGTGCCAAGCAGTCAGGCGCTGACAATAACTTCAGTATGACGGCAAACAACGAAGCGGGTGCCAATATTTTGTCCAAGTTGGGATTGCAGGTAAGTCTGAAAGATGATGAGGCATCATTAAAACGTTATAAAGAATATGCCGGCTATTATGTAGCGGGAGACAGAGATGCTACTCTTGCCAATATGCAGAGCATGATCGATAAGGATATAGCAGACAAGACAGATGAATATCTGTCCCGTTATAAGAGCCTCCTTACATCGAAAAAGTCTGCAGAGGACAAAGTTGCGGAAATCCGGGAAAAGTATAAGGATACGACGCTGGAGTCTTCCGAGACTTATCAGAAGCAGCTTGATGAAAAAAATGCCAGAATTAAGGAAATTACAAGACAGATTTATGTTCTTCCGCTGGGGGATGAGTCTGCTAAGCTGGAAGAAGAAAAAACAAAGTTGCAAAGCGAAGTGGATGAGCTTACAAAATTAAAAAAAGATGCCGATACTCTGGAAACACAACAGAAAAATCTGGAGTCTTACAATAAGCAGATTCAGGACATTCAGGATAAATACATAGATGTTACGGCAGCCACCGATGACGAAGGAAACGTAACATACAGCGCAGTTGCAAAGGACAGCGTGAAGAAAGAAATCGAAGATTCTTACTACAGCAAAGCCGCTTATGCTGCTAAGGTAATGGATGACTATAATAACGGTAAGCTTGCAAAGACCGGTGCAACCAAAATAGAAGGACAGGATGCCGAAATTCTGTTAAATGATGCAAAGTTCACAAGCGCCAACAACAGCTTTGCCATCAACGGACTTACCTTTACGGCTCTGGCAGAGACCAAGGACGGAGAAGAAGTTACCGTTACCACGCAGGATGATACGGATGGCATTTACAACATGATTAAAAATTTCCTGAAGGAGTATAACTCCATTATCAATGAAATTGATAAGTTGTATAATGCAGAGTCTGCCAAGGGGTATGAACCGCTGACAGATGACGAAAAAGATGCTATGTCCGATGCGGAAATTGAAAAGTATGAGAACAAGATTAAAAGTGCATTGCTAAAAAGCGATGAGACCTTATCCAACATCCGTTCCGGTTTCATAAGTGTAATGTCTACCGGTGCGGAAGTAAACGGAAAGACCATGTACTTGTCCAATTTCGGCATCAATACACTGAGTTATTTTGTTGCGGCAGACAATGAAAAGAATATGTACCATATTGACGGAGATCCCGATGACGGTGATACCTCAGGCAACGCTGATAAGTTAAAGAGCATGATTTCCAGTGATCCGGATACGGTAGTTTCCTTCTTTACCCAGCTTTCCAGAAACTTGTACAGTAAGATGTCAGACTTATCTTCTGCGGTGGACGGCTACAGAAGCTATGGCAGTTTTTATGACGACAAAAAGATAAAATCTGATTACAATGACTACAAGACTAAGATAGCGGAACAGGAACAGGAATTAGCGGATTACGAAGACAAATGGTATGAAAAGTTCAGTAAAATGGAAACGGCTCTTGCAAAAATGCAGTCCAATACCAATGCCGTAACCAGTTTATTAGGAGGTTGATGACATGGCACTTCCCAATGCCTATGCACAGTATAGCAACAGTAAAATTTTAACCGCTTCACCGGCAGAATTGATTCTTATGTTATATGAGGGTGCAATTAAGTTTTGCAATAAGGCGATAGTGGCCATTGATGCAAAGGATATTCCCAAGGCACATACCAATATTGTAAAAGCACAGAAGATTATTGACCATCTGCGTATGACCCTGGATATGAGTTATTCGGTGGCACAGGATTTCGATAATATTTATGCTTATGTAGCCAAAAGACTGGTGGAGGCCAATGTTTCCAAGGATAAGGAGATATTGGAAGAAGTATGTACTCACTTACGTTCTGTCAGGGATACCTGGAAAGAGGTTATGCGCATTAATCATGTGGGAGGTGCTTCATGATTGATAACTATTTAAATATCATGAATGAATCCTTAAAAAAGAAAAATGCTCTGTTGGATAAGATTGCGGAAAATTGCGAAAAGCAGGAAATCCTGCTAAAACAGGAAGAACTTTCTTTTCCGGAATTTGATGCCTTAATGACGGAAAAGGACGGACAGGCAACCGAACTTTCACGATTGGATGACGGCTTTGAGATGCTTTACGAAAAAGTGAAGGAACAGTTGCAGACCGGAAAGGAGCAGTACAGGCCACAGATTCTTTCCATGCAGGCTTTGATTAAAGAAATTACGGAAAAGAGCAATCATATTCAGGCCATGGAAGAACGCAATAAACAAAGTATGGAAAGACATCTCCGAAAGGAGAGAGGAAAGCTTCAGATGAGCCGTCAGGCATCTGCAGCCGCTTACAATTATTACAAGAGTGCAAACAGCGGGGAAAGACATTCCATACTGGATAAAAAAAATTAAAAAAATATATAAAGAGGTGTAAAGTTTTCCAAAACCACACCGATATATATTACAAGTAAAACAAATTACTTACTAACCACTGGAGCGAGAGCTTCAGTCCACCAAGTGGCAAGGATGCTACTTAGGAAAATCCAAGGAGGAAAATATTATGGTAGTACAGCACAACTTAAGAGCAATGAACTCAAACAGAATGTTAGGAGTAACTTCTTCTACACAGGCTAAATCCACTGAGAAGTTATCTTCCGGTTACAAGATCAACCGTGCAGCAGATGATGCAGCAGGTCTTGCAATTTCCGAGAAGATGAGACGTCAGATCAGAGGTCTTACACAGGCAAGTGCTAACGCACAGGACGGTATCTCCTGCGTACAGACAGCTGAAGGTGCATTAAACGAAGTTCATGACATGCTTCAGAGAATGAATGAACTGGCAGTTAAGGCAGCAAACGGAACCAATCAGGAAGAAGATCGTAGCTACATCCAGAGCGAAGTTGATCAGCTGATAACCGAAATCGACCGTGTATCTACAACCACCACATTCAATGAGAAGATGTTACTGGATGGTACATTCCAGAACGAAGAACTTCAGGTTGGCGCAGAAGGCAAGGAAGGAAATCAGATTAAGATTTCTATTTCCTCTATCTCCTCTGATGATTTGGGCGTTAAGGATCTGGAGGTTGATGGCCCGGATGGTTCTAAGGCTAAAGCAGCTATCAGCACTATCAAGAATGCTATCAAGACTCTGAACAAGCAGCGTTCTGATCTGGGTGCTATTCAGAACAGACTTGAGCACACCATCAAGAACCTTGACAATGTTGTTGAGAACACAACCGCTGCTGAAAGCCAGATTCGTGATACCGATATGGCTACAGAAATGGTTAAGTACTCCAATAACCAGATTCTTGCTCAGGCAGGTCAGGCTATGCTGGCACAGTCCAATACAGCTAACCAGGGTGTACTTTCTCTGTTACAGTAATTGCATATTAAACTACCAAAAAAAGGGATTGGCGAAGGCCAGTCCCTTTTTCATATGATTAAATAGGTGAATGATATAAAATGTATGTAGTTAATTATTTTGATAAAAGAGCGAGACGTTCCAAAGCAGCAGGATAATTGCCGCAATTTTGATATAATTTTTTTGCTTCCTCTGTTTGCCCCATTAATTCATTGATATACCCCATCTGATAAAGGGGAATATACGTATTGGAACCCTCCAAGTCAGCAGAAGGATAGGTAGTGGCCGTTAAAAATTCTTTCATGGCATTGATGTACTGACCGTTCACACGATAAATGCGTCCCATAAGACATGCAAATTCCGGGGAAACGTCAAAAACATCCCGTACATTTTCCAATGTAAGAGCTTCTTGATATTTTCCTAATTCCAGCATGGCTTCCCCATAGCCTAAAATCATGAGATGCACATATTCCAAAGAGGGGTCAATATCGAATTCCAATCCCTTTTTATAATATTTATAGGCATTTTCAGAATCATCAATAAGGTTGAAAGATTGTCCGATTTGAAAATAGATATAGGGATCGTTTGGATTTTTCTCCAACATCTTAAATAGTAACTGGTTGTTTCGAAGAGCTTTCGCATGCAATTCATCAGAAGAACCAATATAGCCCACATGGTCAACAGTAATAGGAACCTGTAACATTTGGTAAGGCTGACCGTCATTGGAAACCAACTGCTCATGGATAATTTCCTCATAATGGAAGGAATTTTTATGAAACAAACGGTTCACTTCATCAGTATAAATTCTGTCATTGTTCCCGGACCAGCAATGGTTGTTTCGTGTTATAAGTCCAACGGATTTGGGAAAGTTTCGAGATAATTTGTCAAAACAAGATACATCTATATGGGTAATAAATTCATCACAGTCCAAAACAAGAACCCACTGGAAAGATGCACATTGTAAGGCAAAATTCCGGGCAGCACTGAAATCGTCACACCATTGAAAAGAAAAAAGACGAACTTTGAATTGCTGGGCAATTTCACGCGTAGAATCGGTGGAACCGGTATCAACCAATACCACTTCATAGGGATAGTTTCCCATATTCTTTTTTATAGAAGAAAGGAACGAATGCATGTGTTTTTCTTCGTTTTTGGCAATTACACATATGGAAATAGGGGTCATAAAGTGTACTCCTTTCAAAAATATACATTGATTATACCATATGGGCTATAAATTATGAATAGTTTCTTGAAAGGAAAATTTCACCCTAAAATATTAGTGGAATGGTTCAATATATGCGGTATTTGTGATACAATACATTATATAATTTATTATTTATAATAATGGGGGAATATATGAGACAGTGGCAGAAAGATGAATTAATATCAATACTTCAAACCATTCAAAAAGCACATGAGGAAATACGAAAATATGTAAAAAACGGAAATGAAGTATTAGCATGTAAATTAGTGGAAGAATGCCAGGATTGCGCCATTCAGGTTGGAAATATAATAGAGGATATAGAAAAAAACAGTATTGGCACAATCAAATCCATAGAAGAATATTGCGAATATTTATATGATTTATATAATCTTTTAGATGGACGGGAAGCAGGAAAGACAAAGAATATATTCAACATACTGGATGCAAAAATTTCAGATGTACTGCAGAATATCAGAAGCACAAAAATAAAAAGAGAAGTTGTTTTTATGCCATATAAGGCGTCCATGTGGGATTCGATGGATAGCGTATGGAATCAGGCGATGGAAGATGAAGATAATGAGGTGTTTGTAATTCCTATTCCGTATTTTGAACGCAATTCGGATTTTTCATTTGGAAAAGTATATTATGAAGGAAATGATTTCCCAGAATATGTAACGGTTACGAAATGGAATGAGTATGACTTGCAGGTGCATAGACCTGATATCATATTTATACATAATCCATATGACCAGTGCAATACCATTACCAGTGTGATGCCGCAATTTTATTCTTCCGAATTAATAAAATATGCAGGAACATTGGTTTATGTACCGTATTTTTTATTCCCCGGAAAGATAGAAAAACATTTGATAGATGTACCGGGAGTTTTATATGCGGATTATATATGTGTTCAAAATGAGGCGGTGAAAAATAAATACATAGAAGTACTACAGGAAAGAACGAATGCAAGCATAGAGAGTATAAGAAATATTTTATTACCGTTGGGTACTCCTAAGACGGACATGTTGATAAAGTACAGAGATGAATATGCCAAACAAAAAAGTGAACTTACGAATAAAAAGATAGTTTTTTTAAATACAAATGTAAGTCTGATACTAAATAATTCCTATGAATTTATAAATAATATGCATCGTATTTTTAATAAGTTCAGAGAATACAGGGACGAATACTATGTAATTTGGAGAGAACATCCTCTTTCCGAAAGCACGATAAGGTCAATGCGACCGGAAATGCTGCAGGATTATGTGCTGCTAAAAAGAGAATTTGAAGAGCAGAGATTAGGGATGATAGACAAACATCCGAATCCCTATTATGCAATGTGCATATCAGACTGTTATTTTGGCTCCGGGGGCTCACTAATTCCTATTTACGGTATACTGGGAAATCCTATGATGATAACAGCATACAAATTTCCGGAGGGCATTTCTAAAGAAGAAACAACATTGCAGGATTTTATAACTTCATCTTGTAAAAGACCATACTACAATGAATTAAATTCAAATTCTCTTGATATTTTTCTGACTTATCTGGATGAGTTGAAGCAATATAGTGTGAAGAATATTGAAATTATTAAGGAAATAACAAATAATATAGACGGAACTGTTGGAAGGAAACTTTATAAAACAATTATAGAAAGAATAGGGGAACAAAAACATGAGTGATGTGCAGAATACGGTAAAACAGATTTTTAGAAAGTATATAAAAGATACATTTAAGCAGGATGCAGAGAATTTGAAAATATATATTTACGGTCATGAGCTGCAAATATGCGGTGGTGTTTTGAAATACGAGGATGAACTGGATATAACACTTATTCATCAGGATCTGAGATTTATAGGTTATGAGTATACAAATCACATATATAAACTGGCGGATATGTTGGTTCCATTTCCGAAAAATTCCGTATTTCTTGTTTCCTGTATATATCCGTATCGTTTTAAGATTATATGCGACCAATTAGGTAAGTTAGGAGTAAAACCGGAACAGATTGTACATGTAAGACCGCTGGCGGAGCAGATTTTAAATGCTTCAGCAGACTATTTTTCACAAAATGCCATGGATCAGAAAGTAAAAACCTTACTTGACAGTGTGGAAAGGGATATTTCCAAAATCAGGTATCTGGATATAGGTGCAAATACCTGGCTTCTTTATAATAACTCTTATTTGTTTTATCGTGCGGGAGCTTCCGGTGTCCTTGTAGAGGCTAATCCGGAGTTTGTCGATGAAATCAAGAAAAATCGCGAAAGAGATAAGGCAATAATGTGTGGATGCTCCGATGTGAAAAGCAATGAGGAATGGACATATTATAAAACAAAACATGCAGGATATAATACGTTCGTGAAAGAGATAGCAGATACCTATCCAGGTATAGGGCTGGAAGTTCAAGAGATAAAAATTCCGATGATGTATATTGGGGATATATTGAAAGAAAATTTCCCTGACAATCATATTGACTTTATGTCTGTAGATGTTGAAGGAATGGGAGCACGCATTGTTAATGCGATTGATTTTGATAAGTATGATATTGATATAATACTTTTGGAGTTGGATTTTGATAAGGAAGAATCCAGAAAGGTATTTATGAAGTTATATGAAGCTGGGTATACATCCAGATATAAAGGGATAGGGATGGCAAAAGACTTTTTGTTCTTTAAGAAAGACATTTTTGGCGCCGATTTTCAGGTACAATAATATACCTTTATTTAATTACACTGATTTTATAGAAGGAAAATAAAAATGGTAGATGGAATTTGCAAACAAACGACGGAGAATTTTTTAGAAAAGACAAAAGACAAGAAAATAGTCCTTTGGGGGGCTATTGAGACAAATGTAAAAAAGGCACACTCTCTTTTTAATAATTTGGAATGTATCATTGATAACGATTCGGAATATTGGGGGTTAAAATGTGAGGGGTTAACCATATATTCACCGGAACATCTTTATGCATTTACACCGAGTACACATGCTATTCTTGTGACAGTGCGTATGAGTAACATTTATTCCGTTATGAAGGCAATAAAGCAGGTGGATAATTTTGAAATTTTTTATCTTAATGCAGTTACAGATAAGTTTTTTTGCTTTTTCTCTAATCAACTTTATGATAACTATGAAAAAATCAGAGAAATTGAAAAAGAGTTATATGATGATACCTCGAAAAAAGTATATAGAGAGGTAGTAAAACGAAGAATTATAGGGGCAACCGGTGAATTCAATGATTTAAAAACAGGAACGGATCCGCAGTATATTTTTCGGCATATGTACGAAAAGGTCTGCGACGAGGTTATAATTGATTGTGGAGGGTATATAGGCGACAGTGTTGAGAAATTTGTTCTATCGTTTGGAAACAATGTTAAGAAAATATATTCATTTGAATGCTTTCAGGATAATATTGTCAAGATAAAGGAAAAGGGAAAAGAATTAAAAGAGAATGGTTGGATGGGGAAACTGGTTGTAGCTCCGTATGCGGTATCAGATAAAAATGATACAATTATATTTAATGATATCGGAAAGCCGGAAGGAGGTTATTTACCGGACAGCAGGCTGACAGTACAGTATAATGAAAAACTTGCACCGATTAATACCATTGAGGTTGAGACAAAAACGATTGATGAGTATCTTCCGGAAAATGAAAGAGTGACATTGATTAAAATGGATATTGAAGGTGCGGAATATGATGCATTGAAGGGTGCAGAAAAAACGATAAAAAAATACAAACCGAGGCTGGCAATATCCATCTACCATAATCCAAGTGACTATTGGAGAATTTATGAACTTATCCATAGTTTTTCCGATGAGTACCAGTTTGCGGTAAGACATCATCAGAACAATCATCTGGATACTGTTTTGTATGCATGGGTGGAGGAGTAGAATGTTAATTGTATTTATGTCACAACCGGATTTTGCCTGTAATTGCCATGCGCTATGGAAATATATTAAACAGAACACAGACTATGAAACGGCTTGGTTAATAAATAAAATTCCCTGTTATCGTATTCTTCAGCAGAGAGGAATAGAATGTGCTGTTTATGATACGGCGGAAGCCAATGAAATAATATCTAGGGCAAACATTATTATTGCCAATTCCTATACATTTCTTAATATTAATAAAAGAGAGGATCAATTACTTGTAAATTTATGGCATGGAAGTGGAGTGAAAGCTCATGATTATTATGACCATAATTTAAATCCTCGCCACATGATAAAATTAAAAAACTACTTTGACAAAGTGGATTTAATGTGTGTACATAGTCTGGATGACAGATTTAAGCTTGCGGCAATGCTGAATTTTGATTTGAGAAAGGTTTATGTTACCGGACAGGCACGCCTTGACTGTGTTGTAAAATCGGATGGAAAGAGTATATTGAAAACAATATTTGGAGAGAAAATTTTACAGTATGACCATTTGATTTTCTTTGCGCCCTCCTATCGTTCGAATATGAGTTGTCATGCGGGAAAGATTTTTTCAGATAATATATTCAGATTGGATGATTTTGATAATGATGTTCTGGATGAATTTTTAAAGAAACATAATGCGGCAATTATTTATAAACTTCATCCGATAGAGCAAACAGCATTTGCCGGCAGAAATTTTGACATGTCAGAGCATTGTTATGAACTGACGGACAGTATTTTATTTGAGCAGGATGTCAGATATGACGAGATACTGAATAGCTTTGATGTTATGATAAGTGATTATTCATCCATAGTGTATGATTACTTGTTATTAAACAGACCGATTGTATATTTACTTCCTGATTTTGAAGAATATAAAAATTCTAAGGGATTTGTATTCAATAACATTTCTCTTTATATGCCGGGAGAAAAGGCATATGACTTTCAGAATTTGTTAAAGGCATTAGCAGAAGCTTTTGATAATCCTGACAAGTATGCAGATTTAAGAAATAATGTTATTATGAATCGATTTGACTATACGGATGATAAATCAGCTGAGCGTTGTTTTAAGCAGATTATGGGGTTTACAAAATTAAAGGATACGTATATTCCTTATCAGAGCGATATAAAAACAGTGATGCCGACAGTAGCAGAACAGATAGCGAGGTATGTGGATAATGATAAATATTTTATCATAGACAGCAGGAAAACGTATGAGAATAGAGAACAGGTGATAGATAAAATTCAGAGAGCACAGAGTGCATACTATATTACCTCAGAAATACCTTCTAAATTTAGAAGTGTAAGCTTTCGTAATGTATACGAAGTAATGGATATGGAGTTATTTGATGAAGTGAAAAATAATCCCAAGGTTAATATTGCGTATATTAGGGGAGGTGTTGACTACAATAAATTTTGCACAAAATCTAAAATGGCAAAGAACGGCAAGAAACGAATCGGTTTTGCCGGTACCATTGATAACAGAATTTATTTTTCCATGGTTCAATGTATCTGTGAGGAATTTTCAGATTGTGAGGTCGTGTTTGCAGGAACAATTGCGGGTGATTATCCGGCATGGCTCGGCGGGTTCGACAATTTGACATATATGGAAACAGAATATGATAAACTGCCGGAAATTATCAGTACATTTGATGTTGCTATCCTTCCTTTTTTTGGTGAACATAAAAATACAGTTCCGGTAGAATTGTTTCAGTATCTGGCAGGAGGAAAGAGTGTGGTAGCTTCCGATATGCCCAATTTACCGGAATGTGAGGCAATATTCATAAGTAAATCAACTTCGGAAGCAATAGAACATATAAAACAGATATTAGCAGGCAATTTATCGGAGAAAAATGAGGAATGTGCGAAAGCTGTAGCCTTGAAGTATGATTGGAAGGAAATTGCAAAAGAACTAATACAAGGTAAATATAATTATTGCTTTGAAGAGTAGTAGATACAGGTTGAAAAAAGTGATTTGTGTATAGGTGAGAAAAATGATAGATGTTATTATACTTGCAGGCGGAGTTGGGAGCCGACTAAAGTCGGCAGTTCCTAAACAGTTCATTGAAATAGACGGTTGTCCGATTATCGTACATACTATAAGAAATTTTCAGGACAATCCGAATATAGACCATATTATTGTGGTTTGTCTTGGTAATTGGATTGAACATACGAAAAACATTGTTAAAAAATATAATCTGGATAAAGTTACAGATGTTGTTTCGGGAGGCGCAACCGGTCATATTTCCACGAAAAACGGAGTTTATTTTTTGAAAAATCGGCTATCGGAGCAGGATTATGTAATTATTCATGATGCAGCCAGACCGATTGTGTCGCAGGAAGTAATCAATGACCTGATTGAAACAGCGAAAAAGAACGGAAATGCATGCAGTGCGGTTTCCTGCTACGAAACGGTTGTCTTAACCGAAAATCGCTTATCGGGAAAAGAACAGATAGACCGTAACAGGGTAATCAGAGTGCAGACACCGCAATGCTATAAGTATGGACTGATAAAGAGCTTATATGAAAAGGCGGAGGCGGATAAGCGCGAAGATTTTGTTTATGCAAACATTTTGGCTATGGAATATGGGGTAGAGATATTTTTTTCGAAAGGAACAAATAATAATATTAAAATTACGACAAAAGAAGATATAGCTTTGTTCCGGGCGTTACTTTATTATATCAACAATGCCGAAGGCGGTGAGATATAGATGAGATTAAGCAAGTTGGAAGAACAGGAGTACAAGAGATATACGGATACTTTTGATTTTTCGGAATATTTACAGGATAAGACTTTTTTGATAACCGGAAGCAACGGGATGACCGGGCAGGCTATAGTAAAATGGATTTTGTATATGAATAGCCGGTATCGCACAAATGCAAAAATATTTGCGTCAACCCGAAAGCCGGATAATATGCCTGCCTATATGGACGGATCCGAAAACGTGGTAATGTGTGAGTTCGGCAGGGAAGAAGAGGCAATAGGGGGAGAAAAGATTGATTATATTATACAGGCAGCTTCTCCTACAGAACGGGATTTTTTTATAAAATATCCGGTTGAAACCTATAAGGTTATTGTGGACGGAACCTCGCATATGCTGGATTTATGCAGAAAGAAAAAAGCCTCCTTGGTGCTATTGTCGTCAGTGGAGGTCTATGGTGCGTGCAGCAGCAGTGAGCCGATAGATGAACAAAGGATAGGAGCCATTGATTGTTTAAATATACGGAATGGCTATCCGTTGGGAAAAATAGGAGCAGAATTTTTGACGTATTCTTATTATAAAGAGTATGGCTGTAATGTAAAAACGGTCAGGATTTCAGCTATTCAGGGACTTTATCAGCAGTATAATGAACAAAGAATTTTCAATGAAATAACAAGATGCGTAATAGAAAACAAAAATCTGATAATGAAATCTGATGGAAAAAGCAAGAAAAGTATTGTTTATACATTAGATGCAGTTTCCGGAATTCTGAAAGTATTGTTTGAGGGGGAAGAAGGAGAAGTTTATAATATAACAAATCCCCAGACTTTTTTGTCGGTAAAGGAATTTGCAGAAAAAATATTTGCAAAATTTAATGATAATGTGCATATAGAATTTGATATAAGTCCAGAAGCAGAAACCGGATATTTGCCCCATCTGGAAATTTTGCAGAGTACGGAAAAGATAGCAAGGTTAGGCTGGAAACCTATTACGGATTTATATAAAATTTATGAAACAGATTTGATGAGGTGGAATTTTTTGACATAAAACAGTATGGGAAAGGACCTTGAAATGTACATTGAAAAGATAAACAGTCCGAAAGATATAAAGAAATTTCAGATAAAAGAACTGACGGAATTGGCGGGAGAAGTAAGAAAAGCCATAATCAATAAGGTGAGTGACTGCGGCGGGCATCTTGCTTCTAATTTAGGAATGGTAGAACTGACTATTGCACTTCATTATGTTTTCGATTCACCTACAGATAAATTTGTATTTGATGTTTCACATCAGACATACTGTCATAAGATTCTGACAGGAAGAAAGGATGCATTTATTGAAAAGGAAAGCTATCAGAATGTGACAGGATTCAGTAATCCGCTGGAAAGTGAGCATGATTTATTTGCTGTAGGACATACTTCTACATCAATCAGTCTGGCATGTGGTCTGGCAAAGGCACGGGATTTAAGGAGGGGAACTGAAAATGTGATAGCCATAATAGGGGATGCATCTCTGGATGGTGGAGAAGCGTTTGAAGCACTGAATTGTGCATCTGAGATTACCGGCAATTTAATTGTGATTATTAATGATAACGAAATGTCCATACCGGAAAATCATGGAGCATTGGGAAAACATTTAAAGGATTTAAGATTATCCGCAGGAACACTTCCAAACAATTTTTTTAAGGCATTAGGTTTTCAATATCAATTAGTGGAGAAGGGGAATGACATAGAAGCGGTGATTAAAGCATTGAATCACGTAAAGGACACAAAAGTGCCGGTAGTGGTTCACGTCTGTACCCAAAAAGGAAAGGGCTTTAAGCCCGCAGAAGAGGATAAAGAAAACTGGCATTGGGCACGCCCATTTGACAAGAAAACAGGGAAAAGGAAAAATTCGGATGTAGCGGAAAATTATGGAAATATTGTTGCGGAGCATTTGCTTGGCAAGATGAAGGAAGATTCTGAAATTGCAGTTATAGCGGCATCCACGCCGATATGTATCGGTTTTAACAAAGAAAGAAGAGAACTTGCAGGAAAACAATACATTGATGTAGGAATAGCGGAACAGAATGCGGTTACAATGGCTGCAGCAATGGCAAAAGGCGGCTGTAAACCGGTATTTGCCACGAATGCTACTTTTATTCAAAGAGCTTATGATCAAATTCAGCAGGAAATGTGTATTAACAGTCTGCCGGCTACCATTATTGTCACACATGCATCTGTTTTCGGACATTATAATGACACACATATAGGCATTCTGGATATTCCTTTGCTGGCTAATATACCGAATTTGACATATTTAGCACCTGTTAATAAGGAAGAGTATATAGCGATGCTGGATTGGAGTCTGGAACAACGGAAAAGACCTATAGCAATCAGGGTACCATGGACGGGTGTCCAATACAGCAATTATGATGTAGCGAAGGAATACGATACCGTTTCATATAAAATAGTCAGGGAAGGACAAGGCGTATGCATTATGGCACTGGGGGGCTTTTTTGACTTGGGTGTCCGTACAGCCAAGCTGCTCAAAAAAACTATGAACATAGGGGCAACGGTTATAAATCCGAGATTTATTACGGGATTGGATAAAAAAACACTGGAATGGATAGCCGATAAGCATGAGATAGTGATAACGATAGAAGATGGAATATTGAGCGGCGGATTTGGCTCCAGAATTGCCCAATACTATTCGGATAAAGATATTAAAGTATACAATTTTGGATTTTCTATGGATATACCTAAGGTATATAATCCGCTTGCGCTTATGGAACAGAATTCTTTGTCGGAATCTAAAATAATTGAAAAAATATTTCATAACTGATAATCAGTAAATAAATGCATTATTCAAAACAAACTATAACTAAAACAAATATCACATATAATAAATATTGATTTTACTTATGTATCGACATCGGCTATAATAATAGAGTAAGTGCGAAAGGCACAAATTTCTGCGCAAAGCAGATATCGAGAGAGTCGATGAAAGGGAGGACACTATGGTTAAAGCAGTAGTAGGCGCAAACTGGGGAGACGAAGGAAAAGGTAAGATTACCGACATGATGGCGGAAAAAGCAGACATTATCATCCGCTTTCAGGGTGGTGCCAATGCAGGACACACCATTGTAAACAACTATGGAAAATTTGCATTGCACACACTGCCGTCCGGTATTTTCTATCAGCATACAGTAAGCATTATCGGCAACGGTGTGGCATTAAACATTCCGGTACTGATGAAGGAGTTGAAGTCCATTACGGACAGAAACGTACCGGCACCCAAGCTTCTGATTTCCGACAGAGCACAGATTGTAATGCCGTATCATATTTTATTTGACCAGTATGAAGAGGAAAGACTGGGCAAGAATTCATTCGGTTCCACCAAGTCCGGCATTGCACCGTTCTATTCCGATAAATATGCCAAGATTGGCTTCCAGGTAAATGAACTTTTCGATGATGAGTTATTGAAGGAAAAGGTTTACCGTGTACTGGAAACAAAGAATATTCTCTTAGAGTATTTATATCACAAGGATCCCATCAATCCCGAAGAACTGCTTGCAACCTTACGGGAATACAGAGACATGGTTGCTCCTTATGTATGCGATGTATCCGCATATCTGGACAAGGCAATCAAGGAAGGAAAGACCATCCTGTTAGAGGGACAGTTAGGAACCTTAAAGGACCCGGACCACGGTATTTATCCCATGGTTACTTCTTCCTCTACTCTGGCAGCTTACGGTGCCATCGGTGCCGGAATTCCTCCTTATGAAATTAAGGAAATCGTTACCGTATGCAAGGCATATTCTTCCGCAGTAGGCGCCGGTGCTTTCGTATCCGAAATCTTCGGTGACGAAGCGGATGAACTGAGAAGACGCGGCGGCGACGGCGGTGAGTACGGTGCCACAACCGGACGTCCCAGACGTATGGGATGGTTTGACTGCGTGGCTTCCAAGTACGGATGCCGTCTGCAGGGTACCACGGATGTAGCCTTTACCGTTCTGGATGTACTGGGATACCTGGATGAAATTCCCATATGTGTCGGTTACGACATTGACGGCGAAGTGACAACGGACTTCCCGGTTACTCACAAACTGGAAAAGGCAAAGCCGGTATTAAAGACTCTTCCCGGCTGGAAATGCGACATCAGAGGCATCAGGAACTACGATGAGCTGCCGGAGAACTGCAAGAACTATATTGAATTTATCGAAGGACAGATTGGATATCCCATCACCATGGTCAGCAACGGACCGGGCAGAGACGATATCATCTACCGTGAAAGTCCCTTAAAGAAATAAGAAAACAGGTTTTTTGACGCAGAAAGGAAGGAATGAAGTGAGCAGAAAAGGTAAACAGATTGCGGCATGGGTAGCAATCGTGCTTCTGGTAATGTTATATGTAGTGACGCTGATTGTGGCAATCTTAGATACCTCTTCCGCAGGCAACTGGGTTATGGGTTGTCTCTTGGCAACCGCCATCATTCCTCTGCTTACCTGGATGTATATCTGGATGTACGGAAAAATAACCGGAAAAGAAACCATGGCGGATGTGCATCTTTTGGAAGGCATGAAAGAAGATGCCGAAGGAGCGAAGGATGCTTACGGAAAGACTTCGGGACAAAGCGAAGCAAAAAAATCTGCGGATAAGAGATAGTGAAAAATAAAGTCCGTATAAGAGCAAAGAGTATCAAAACAAAAGAGTTATAGGATAAAAGAAAGAAGCACTGCCCGGGATTACTCCATGCGGGTCAGTGCTTCTTTTGCCTGTGTCAGGTTTTCAAAAACGATGCCGTGGATGCCTACCGCATTGGCGCCTTTCACATTTACTTTTCTATCATCGAAAAAGACACATTCGTCTGCTTTCAACTGGTATTTGGATAAAAGGGCTTTGTAAATTTCCGGCGCGGGCTTTAACATATGCACGCGGCAGGAAAAAATACCGCCGTCCATATAGTTGATAAAGCTTAACGCTTCGGGATTTTCCCGAATCAGTTTTTCAAAATAGTTGGACAGAAAATAGACATGGTATCCCTTCTCTTTTAATTCCCGGACCCAGGGAACGGCATAGTTGTGCTGCACCACGAGGTCGTGGCAGTTTACAAGGACACGGCGGATATCACTTTCAATTTCTGGGTCCGTCTTCACCATCAAATCAATGATTTCTTCGTCACTTAAATCGCCACGGTCAAAATGGGACCAGACTTCGTTAAAGACGGTGGCTTTGGCAAGGCGGTCAATCATGGCTTCGTCGTAGCCGAGGGAAGCAAAGTATTCCCGGTAGGAGAAGTAAACAAGCACATCACCGATATCAAAAATTACATTTTTAATCATAAAAATCTTTCTTCCTTTCCTGAACGGCAAACAGATTCACAAATCATTTCGTTTGCGGACGTTCTCTTAAATCCTGATAAATAAGGTGCAGCAGATTTTCGGCAGCGGGGGACATACGACCGCCCGCCGGTGTAACCAGCAGAAAATTCCGCTTCGGTATCATCTGGTTGAAACGCAGGGAAAACAGCTTGCCGGACTGCAGATAGGGCAGGGCAAAATCTTTCACCACACAGCCGATGCCCAAGGAGCGCAGGGCAAACTGGATAATCATATCACTGGTGGCAAGTTCAAATTCCGGCTTGATGGTAACATTATTTTTTGACAGAAATTCTTCCATATAATGTTTGGAACTGGTATTACCTTCCAGACAGATAAGGGGCAGCGTTTCCAGGACGGACAAGTCCAGTGTCCGGTTTTTATAGGAAATAAAGCGCCTGCCGCATACGAAGATATCTTCGATTTCCCGCACGGGGAGGGCACATACGGAAGGGTCCTCCGGCAGAGGGGAGCTGACAACACCGAAATCAATCTGTTCTTTTTTTAAGTTTTCTATGGTTTCCGGCGTGGGGGCATTGGAAACAATCACCTTGATGCCGGGATATTTTTCGTGAAACTGCTCTAAATAAGGAAGAAGGAAAAACTGCAGGGTCATGTCGCTGGCACCGATGTGGATTTCGCCGAGCTCTAAATTCTGCATCTGCTTCAGACGTTCCTCCCCGAGCAGAAACTGTTCGTAGCCTTTTGCCACGTAGGAGTAGAGCAGTTCGCCTTCCGCCGTCAGCTTTACGCCCTTGGACACGCGCTTGAAAAGCCTGGCTTTTGTCTGCTGCTCCAGTTGTTTTAAGGCCTGGCTGACCGCCGGCTGGGATATGGACAGTAAGGAGGCTGCCTGGGTAAGAGACCCGGTTTTAGCCACATAATAAAATGTTTTATAATATTCCAGATTGGAAACCATACCGCACCTCCGTTTCCTTCAATTCTTTCTACAGAGTATCACAAAGTAGAAAATTCCACAACCGGAAAGAAGAAAGCGGACCAAGGAACGGGCATGACCGGAAACGAAAAAGCCCCGGGCCTACACGGTAAGCCCGGGACCCTTCAAGGGGAGGATAAGTATTAAATTTATCGTTGGTAGCAGCATCAAGGGAGGGGGGGCCGTTGATGACTAATGATAGTATATCCGCCGAAAATGTCTTTATACATTTTTTTTATCTTTTCTTTTTTCTGATTTTATTGTAAGATGAATTGAAATTACCGATTTACAAAACAGAAAAGGTAATTTACAATGGTTAGCGTAGACTAATTATAGAGACAAGGAGAAAACCATTATGAAGAAAAGAAAAAAAGGACTGCTGGCACTGGCAGTTATGGTAGTGATGCTGGCAGCGCTGGTGCTTTCCGGCTGCGGCAAAAAAGAGGAGAGTGCGGAAATCAGGGTAGGAGCCCTGAAGGGACCGACCACCATCGGACTTCTGCACCTGATGGACGAAGCGGAAAAAGGCAATACACAGAATACCTACACATTTACCATGGCAACGGCTGCGGATGAACTGACCGCCCAGGTGGTGAAGGGAGATCTGGACATTGCATTGCTGCCTGCCAATGTGGCAGCCATTGTTTACCAGAAGACGGACGGCGGCGTTACGGTACTGGATGTCAATACCCTCGGTGTGCTTTATCTGGTATCCGGCAGGGATGATATTACCGGTGTGACTGACCTTGCCGGCAAGACGGTTTATCTGACGGGAAAAGGAACAACCCCGGATTACTGCCTGCAGTATCTGTTAGCGCAGAACGGTCTTTCTCTGGAAGACGTGACCCTGGAATACAAATCCGAAGCAACCGAAGTAGCGGCGGTTCTTTCCGAAAATCCGGATGCCGTAGGACTTCTTCCCCAGCCGTTTGTGACGGTGGCATGCGCACAGAACGATGCCTTAAAGGTATGTGCTTCCCTGACGGAAGAATGGGATAAGGTAGCGGAAGACGGCAGCAGCCTGCTGACCGGTGTTACGATTGTACGGAACGATTTCTTAAAGGAGCATAAAAAAGCCGTAGAACAGTTCTTAAAAGACCATAAGGAGAGTGCGGACTTTGCCAATTCCAACGTGGAAGAAACCGCAGCCCTCTGCGTGGCACAGGAAATCATAGCCAAGGAACCGGTGGCACAGAAGGCAATTCCTTCCTGCAACATTACCTGCATGACGGGCAGTGAAATGAAAGAGGCGCTTTCCGGTTATCTGAAGGTTTTATATGACCTGAACCCGACATCTGTCGGCGGAGAACTCCCGGCAGACGATTTCTACTATGAATAAAAAAACAAAAGACAGGCTGGCAGGCATCGGCATAGTTATCTTCTGGCTGGGTGTCTGGCAGCTTGCCGCATTTTTCGTACACAACCGAATTCTGATAGCGGGTCCTGCGGAGACCCTGCAGGCGCTTGTGAGGGAGGCAGCTACCGCCTCCTTCTGGAAAACCGTGGGAGTCTCTCTTTTCAGGGTAACCATTGGATTTCTGGCAGCCTTTTTTGCCGGCTGTCTGCTGGCGGTATTCAGTTATAAAAGCAGTATCGTGCAGAGACTTCTGGCGCCTGTTATGCAGTTTGCCAAGGCGGTTCCGGTGGCTTCCTTTGTGGTGACATTACTCATCTGGTGGGGTGCGGACAGCCTATCTGTGGCAATTTCCTTTCTGGTGACTCTTCCTGTTATATACGTCAGTTTTCTGGAAGGGCTTACCCATGTGGATAAAAATCTCGTGGAAATGGCACAGGTTTTTCATCTGCGCTTTCCCGTGAGGGCATTGTATATTGTGCGGCCGGCACTGGCGCCTTTTGTGGAAGGGGCATTGCAGACGGCGCTTGGCATGAGCTTTAAGGCAGGCGTTGCGGCGGAGGTTATCGGTACGCCCCGCTGGGCTATCGGGACGGCTCTGTATGAGTCCAAAATATATCTGGATACGGCGGGCGTGTTTGCCTGGACGGCAGTGGTGGTGGCGCTGTCCTTTTTACTGGAAAAGCTGTTTTTGCTTTTCTTCCGGAAGCTGCGTGACTGGCAGCCTTTCCTTGCCGGGAAAGAACAGGATTACCCGGCAGAGGATGTTAAGGTGTGCGGACTGTTCCAGAGCTATGGGGAAAAGCCGGTGCTGCGGGATGTGAATGCCCTTTACCGGAAGGGAAAAAGTTACTGTCTGATGGCGCCCTCGGGAGCCGGTAAGACGACCCTTCTTCTTACCATGGCGGGAATCTATGCCCCGAAGGAAGGAAGCGTGTCCGGCAGCAGCCATGCATCGGTTTTATTTCAGGAGGACAGACTGTTTCCCGGGACCACGGTGCTGCAGAATGTGGCAGCGGCAGCGGGAGAGGAAAAAGCAAAGCAAATTCTGACGGACCTGGGGCTTTCCGATGTCCTTCTAAAAAAAACGGAAGAGCTTTCCGGCGGTATGAAACGGCGGGTTTCTCTGGCGAGGGCGCTTGCCTGCGGCGGAGACTGCCTGCTTTTGGATGAACCTTTTACGGGACTGGACGGGGAGAACCGCAAAAAAGCGGCGGACTGTATCCGCAAATACGCAAACGGACGTATGGTTCTTGTTTCCACCCATGACGGCGAAGACGCATCTCTCTTAGACGGGGAGATTGTAACTATAAAGAGGGAAAACAGGGCGGACGGTAGTTGCAAAAATGAATAGACAAGCGCCCATTCTTATGCTATAATCTGTAAATGACTGTGGGTATATAGGTTATAGCCACGACATTAAGGAGGAATTGTAACAATGAGTTTACAGGTAGAAAAATTAGAACACAACATGGCGAAGCTGACCATTGAAGTGCCCGCTGAAGAATTAGAGAAAGCACTGGAAACGGCTTATCAGAAAAACAAAAACAAAATCAGTGTACCCGGTTTCCGTAAGGGCAAGGTACCTCGCAATATGATTGAAAAAATGTACGGTCCCGCTATCTTCTACGAAGATGCAGCCAACGAACTGATTCCCGATGCTTACGAAAAAGCACTGGATGAATGCGAAGAAGAAATCGTATCCGCTCCCAAGATTGACGTAACCCAGATTGAAAAGGGCAAGGATTTCATCTTTACCGCAGAAGTAGCAGTAAAGCCGGAAGTTACCCTCGGCAAGTACAAAGGTATCAAGGTAGACGAGGCTGACCTTGCTGTTACCGAAGAAGAAATCAATGCACAGATTGAAAAGGAAAGAGAAAACAGCGCAAGAACCATCAGCGTAGAAGACAGACCCGTTAAAGACGGCGACATCACCACTCTGGATTTTGAAGGCTTTGTAGACGGCGTGGCTTTTGAAGGCGGCAAGGGCACCGACTATCCTTTAACCATCGGTTCCGGTTCTTTCATTCCCGGCTTTGAAGAGCAGTTAATCGGCGCAGAATTAAACAAGGAAGTAGAAGTAAACGTTACTTTCCCCGAAGATTATCATGCAAAGGATTTAGCAGGAAAGCCTGCAACCTTCAAGTGCAAGATTAAGGATATCAAGGAAAAAGAGCTTCCCGAGTTAGACGATGAATTCGCAAGCGAAGTTTCCGCATTCGATACCATGGCAGAATACAAGGAAGACGTTAAGAAATCCTTAGAGATGAAGAAAGCAGACGCTGCCAAGATTGCAAAGGAAGAAGCTGTTATCGATGCCGTTATCGAAGACGCAAAGATGGATATTCCCGATGCAATGGTAGAAACCGAGCAGAGACGGATTATCGAAGAGTTCTCCCAGAGAATGAGAATGCAGGGTCTTACCATGGAACAGTATATGCAGTTCACCGGCATGACACCGCAGGCTCTTATGGAGCAGACCAAGCCTCAGGCATTAAAGAGAATCCAGTCCAGACTGGTACTCGAAGCAGTCGCTAAGGCTGAGAACCTGAAAGCAAGCGAAGAAGATTATGCAGCAGAAATCAAGGATATGTCTGAGAAGTATCAGATGGAAGAAGACAAGATTAAAGAAATGCTTGGAGAAAAGGGCAAGAAGCAGGTAGAAGAAGACCTTGCCATCAGAAAAGCAGTTGACTTCTTAGTTGAAAATGCGAAATAATTAACCCAAAGATTTTAAGTCACTTCCCGAAAGCAAAGACTTGTGATGAGCGTTGCAAAGGGAAGTGTTTTTCTTTCTATGTGTTCGGATGCATCCGAGAGAACAGGCTGCGAAAGGAGAAAATACTATGAGCGTATTAGAAGGCAAAGAGCCGCAGAAAGTGTGGCATTATTTTGAAGAAATCTGTAAAATTCCCCACGGTTCGGGAAATGTGGAAGGCATCAGCAACTATCTGGTTTCTTTTGCCAAAGAACATAATCTTTCCTGCATACAGGACGAAATGAAGAATATTATCATAAAGAAGCCGGCAAGCAAGGGCTATGAACAGGAGCCCGCAGTTATTTTACAGGGACATATGGACATGGTAGCCGTTAAGAAGCCGGGAGCTTCTATTGATATGGAAAAAGAAGGTCTGACACTGGGTGTGGAAGGCGATTTTCTGTATGCGAAGGACACCAGCCTGGGCGGGGATGACGGTATTGCCGTTGCCTATGCACTGGCGTTACTTTCTTCCGACGATATTCCCCATCCGGCGCTGGAAGTCATCATTACCGTGGATGAAGAAGTGGGCATGGACGGTGCAAGGGAGATTGATTTGTCCGGTCTGAAAGCCAAAAGAATGCTGAACCTCGACTCCGAAGAAGAAGGCATTTTCCTAACAAGCTGTGCAGGCGGTGCCAGAATTAACTGCTTTTTCCCTCTCACCATGGAAGAAAAAGCGGGTGAACTGTACCGTATCAGCGTGGAAGGACTGCTCGGCGGCCATTCCGGCGAAATGATTGACAAGGGAAGAGGCAACTCCAATGTGATTATGGGCAGACTGCTTTATCTTATGGCAGAAGAATTTCCCGTGCATATCGTATCCTTGGAGGGCGGACTTGCGGACAATGCCATTCCGAGACATACGGTGGCAGAGGTTATTGTTGCGGAAGAACACAGCAGACTGCTGGAGAATATTCTGTTAAAGGCAGAGAAGGACATTCACACGGAGCTCTGTACCAAGGACCCGGATTTCCAGCTTACCACCGTGCATATGGGAGAAGTGGTAAAAGAGGCAGCCGATGAAGAAAGCAGCATGCGTCTGGCATCTGCCCTGCTGGCATTCCCGAACGGTGTGCAGGCCATGAGCGGCGAGGTAGAGGGGCTGGTGGAAACTTCCCTGAACCTGGGTATTTTAGAGCTGAATACCGATAGAAAGGAAGCTGTAGCTTCCTTCTCCGTCAGAAGCTGCTTAGAGAGCGCCAAGTATGCGCTGCTTTCCAAGGTGGAGACCATTACCCGTCTTTGCGGCGGTATTTCCACCATTACCGGCGAATACCCCGGCTGGGCATACCGTGTGGAGTCCCCGCTTCGGGAGAAATGCGTTAAGGTTTACGAAGAGATGTACGGCAAAAAGCCGCAGCTTCAGGCCATTCATGCCGGATTGGAATGCGGCATCCTGGCTTCCAAAATCGATGATTTGGACTGCATTTCCTTAGGCCCCGACATGCAGGGCATCCACACCACGGAAGAAAAGTTAAGCATCTCTTCCGTAGAACGTGTCTGGAAATTCCTGCTTAAGGTGCTGGAAACGAAGGATTGATAGGGGATAGGCTCATATGCGGGAATGCATAAGCCTGCACATTGTGAAAGAGGATTGGAATTTATATGGGATTTGATAAGGAAAAGATAAAACAGATAAAGGGACTGCTTCTGTTTGCAGCGGGACTGATACTGCTCATTATATACAGTGGCAGTGTAGTAAAAGGCATAGGAATGTGCCTTTCTATTCTGGCGCCCTTTGCGGCAGGGGGATGTATTGCCTTTGTACTGAACCTGCCTATGCGGGCAATCGAGAAAAACCTTCCCGGCAGATGGCGGGGGAAAAGCGGCAGAATGCTTAAAAGAGGCATCAGCCTGTTATTGGCATTTCTTTTTATTGTTACCGTTTTGGTTGTTGTCATAGTAACGGTAGTTCCGAGGCTGCAGGAAAGTTTTTTACTGATTGGCACTCAGATACCGGCATTTACGGCAAGAGTTTTAAGGGATCTGGAGGAGCTTTTTGCCAATAATCCGGAAATTCTGTCCCAGATAGAAAAATGGCAGACTAAAGAAACGGACTGGGTGGAAATTGGAAAACATATAAGCCAATTTCTGACAAGCGGCATGGGTAGTGTACTTTCCTCTGCCTATACAATGGCAAGTAATATCATCGGCGGTGTGGTAGACAGCTTTGTTGCGGTTATCTTTGCCGTTTATATCGTAGCGCAGAAGGAAAAGCTGGCTGACCAGGGGAGAAGAATACTGAAAGCCTATCTTTCGCCCTATGCCTGTGATAAGGTGCAGTATGTTCTGCGGCTTCTGGCTTCCAATTTCAGTCATTTTATCGTCGGACAGTGTACCGAAGCCCTGATTTTGGGCTGTCTGTTTCTGGTATCCATGACTGTTTTCCGATTTCCCTATGCGTTGGTAATCAGTGTGCTGATTGCCCTGACCGCCTTAATTCCCATAGTCGGTGCGTTTATTGGCTGTGCCGTGGGAGCACTTCTTATACTGATGACTAATCCCGTACAGGCGTTGTGGTTTGTTGTATTATTTTTAGTGCTGCAGCAGGTAGAAGGCAATCTGATTTATCCGCATGTGGTGGGAAATTCCGTTGGGCTTCCGTCCATCTGGGTTTTAGTGGCGGTGACAGTGGGAGGTAGTCTGTTCGGTGTGCCGGGAATGCTTTTCTTTATTCCCCTGACAGCCACAATATACATGCTTTTCCGAGACAGGGTAAACGAACGGAACCGGCAACGTAAAAATATGCAAAAAAGTACCAAAAATACAAAAAACATAAAAAATTGAAAAAATTAAAAAAAGCACTTGCTTTTTCCCAAAAAACAGGATATAATACATCTTGTGCTTCGGGGTGTGGCTCAGTTTGGCTAGAGCGCTGTCTTAGGGAGGCAGAGGTCGCGTGTTCGAATCACGTCACTCCGACTACTTAAAAGAAGCAGGAAAACCGCATTTTCAAGGGCAATACCTTGAAGGTGCGGTTTTTCGCTGCTTTATCGGAAATTTCGTTGAATTTTCCGATAAAGCCCTCCGGACAGGAGCGCACTGCGGCGGAGTGGAATTATGTCGCTGAAGCGACCCGCCGCAGGCGTCTTATGCGCATGCTTTTCTTGTGGCAGGATTTTGGATGTGACATAATGAAATAATGAAAAAGAAGCAAAAAGCAGAATTTGGGGAAAATGCTTTATGAAAAAGCTGTAGGGATGAAGCAAAAAGACATGAATTGTAAAAATGCTTTAAAGGAAGAAGAGGAAAAGGAAGCAAAAAGCTTTGAATGATAAAAATGCTTTAGAAAAAGAAGAGAAAAAGGAAGCATTTTTGTAAAAAGTATAAAAATGCTTTAAGATGTTTGGAAAGAAAGAGAAGCAAAATGAGGATATTTGCAAAGATGCTTTAAAGAGTGCAAAAGAGCAAGAAGCAAAAAGCTCATAACCACAAAAATGCTTTAAAGAGAGAAAAAATCTGAGAAGCAAAAAGATATGAATTGTAAAAATGCTTTAAATCAAAGGAGATATACCATGCAAGGATATAATTGCATTATGGTTTTTAATAAAGAAGGAGATAAGCTCCTTTTCTGCAAGAGAACCAAGGACCCTTATCTGGGAAAGTATAATCTGGTGGGCGGAAAAATCGAACCGGGAGAAAACCATTTTCATGCGGCATACCGGGAATTGCAGGAGGAAACCGGCATAGGACGCGCAGATCTTACATTGACGCACATGATGGATTTTACCTATTATAACCAGGACTGCTTTGTAGAAGTGTATGTGGGAACCCTGCAGAGAGATGTGAACTTACGGGAAGAAAAGCATCCTTTGGGATTTTTAACTTTGGCGGAAGAAGACTTTTTTGACCAGGAGAAATTTGCCGGGGAGGGCAACATCGGTCATATGGTGGAGCAGGTCCGGCAGTTCGGCTGCGGTCGTGCAGAGGGAGAAGAACAATGAGAGAAGAAAACAAGAAGCAGCAGGGAAATAAAAAGTGGCAGGAGAAGAAGCCGCAGAATAAGAGACAGGCGGAGAACAGTGGTAAGATGGAATATGGGAAACGGTTGGAGAGTGGCAAGCAGTTTGTAAATAAGGAACAATCGGGGAATAGGAAGCAGCGTATAAATAAAGAACAACCGGAGAGCAGGAAGCTACAGGAAAACAGGAAAAAAACGGAGAATGGGAAGCGACAGAAAATAGACAAACAGCATGAGAATAAGGAACAGAAGGAAATCAGGAAAGACCATGTAAATCAGGAACAACCAGTGAACAGGAACCAACAGGAAACGAAGGAACAATCGAAGACCAGCAAGCAGCGCGTAAATAAAGAACAACCGGAGAGCAGGAGACAGCAGGAAGAGAAATCGGCGGTGCCCTGCAAGGTATACAAAAAGTGCGGCGGATGCCGTTTCCTGGATGTTTCCTATGAGGAACATCTGAAGCACAAGGAAAAGCAGGTAAAGGAGCTTTGCGGAAAGTTCGGTAGCTTTGAACCCATTATCGGTATGAGTAATCCCTACCATTACCGCCATAAAGTGCATGCGGTATTTGGCGAGGACAGACGCCACAATATTATTTCCGGCACCTATGAAGAGAAAACACATAAAATTGTGCAGGTGGACAACTGCCTCCTGGAAAATCAGGAAGCTGACAGAATTATTTTAACAATCCGCAAGCTTTTGAAGTCATTTAAGATAAAGCCTTATAATGAGGACACCGGGTTTGGATTATTCCGGCATGTACTTATCCGATGCGGCAGAAATACGGGAGAAATTCTGGTTATTCTGGTATTGGCATCCCCCATCCTGCCTTCCAAAAACAACTTTGTAAAGGCACTTTTAAAGGAGCACCCGGAGATTACAACGGTTGTCCTGAATGTAAATAACAGGGGCACCAGCATGGTATTGGGTGAAAAGGACTATGTGATTTACGGAAAAGGCTACATTGAAGATACGCTTTGCGGCAAAACATTCCGCATTTCACCGCAATCCTTTTATCAGGTGAATCCGGAGCAGACAGAGGTGCTTTACAACAAAGCTATGGAATATGCGGGACTTACCGGAAAAGAAGTGGTTTTTGATGCGTACTGCGGAACCGGCACCATCGGACTGATTGCATCGGAACATGCCAAGCAAGTCATCGGAGTAGAGGTAAACAAGGCGGCAGTGGCGGATGCCAGACTGAATGCGAAGAGAAATGCCGTGAAGAACATCACATTCTATGAAAAGGATGCCGGGCAGTTTATGGTGCAGATGGCAGAGGAACGGACAACGGTGGATGTGGTCTTCATGGACCCGCCGCGGAGCGGCAGTGATGAAGCATTTTTAAGCTCCTTGGTGAAGCTTGCACCGAAGCGGGTGGTTTATGTTTCCTGCAACCCGGAAACGCTGGCAAGGGACCTGGAATACTTAAAGAAACATGGTTATGGCATGAAGAAGGGCGTTGCGGTGGACATGTTCCCCTGGACGGGGCATGTTGAGACTGTTTGCTTGCTAAGCCGAAAAGCCGCTAACTAATCGGTTTGCAGGGCAATTTCTGCATAGATGTGACTGTGTTTTAACTTGGTTAAAATGTGTAATTGATATTGATTTTTATAGAGGGGGGCAAAAATTTGCTGAGACTTTTGACGTGCGCCGGGATTGTATCGGCAAAAAATGGTTGTCCGCGAATAGTTGCACCCCTAAATAGAGATAAAATCTAATTAAATGAAATAAACAATTGAATTCTTATGCTGTTGGAGGTGAATATGGTGAATATGAGTTACGAGATAAAACCTGGCTTATCTATCGGACAAATTCAATTAGGAATGGACAGGAACAAGGTAAATGAGCTTATAACAGAGCTTGAAGAATGGAAAGATACTCCGTATGGATATAAAAAAGAAGTTATTTATGATTGTAATGATGATTTTCAGATTATGTATGATGATGATTTAAGAGTATCCTTTATTTTGTGTACATCACCTGAACTGTTGACTTTGCTAGGTAAATGTCTTAATTCAGAACTGTTCTACGAGGATATATTGGAAATGATTAAGGCTCAGGATCCTAGTATTGAAGAGGATGAAGAGGGTTTCATCAGTAATGAATTAGGATTTGGACTTAACTTTGATTATGATGATGACGAGCAAATATTTATTACATGTGTTCAGGTTGCTGTTAAAGATTTCTGGGCAAATGAGCCATGTGAGGAATAAATGTAATTTGTTATCTTTTAGTGCAATGCTATGTTGAACGATATGCCAAAAATGGTGTATCGTTCAACAAAAGGTGACACAGATTACATATCAGAGCAATCATTATGAATATCCTAAATATATTAAAAATGTCAGACAAAAGTTTGAATTGCCATCGGAGAGTATTGAAATACTTAATCCTATTCCTGCTTCGATGCGTGCAACTAGGTATCAGTATTAGAGACCTGGATCTTTTATCCATTGGAATGGTAAATGATATGTTCGTAGAGAGCAGGAACGATGAATGCAAGTATGCGGCTCTTGCAACTCAGGAGGATTTCGATAAGTTCTAGGAGGATGTTAAAATGATTTGCTAGGTTCTTTTGTGTATAGATGGTACAATTCTTATATCAAATACCAGGAGGTATCATATGAGTAGAAGAGTACGATTCGGAGATAACATTAAAATCCTTCGAAGTAGAAATAAAATGACACAACAGGACCTAGCTGATAAAGTGCATGTGGCAAGACAAACTATATCTGCATGGCAAGAAGGAATCGGCAAGCCTGATATCTATATGTTGGCAGATCTTTCAGCTATATTTGGTGTTACAACAGACTACTTATTATTTGGACAAATGGAAATAACAGAGGAGGAAGAACGTATTTTGAGTTATTTAGAACAGTTGGATCAGGAAGAGGCAGAATACATAAGAAACATCAAGAAAAAAGGCTTTTATGATATTATTGATCAGGATTTGCAGAATTTCTTTCCGATCATTGACATCCCTTTTTCACGAATTATGGCTATTGCATTAGCCTTGAAAGAACAGGGTTACAAAATAACAACAGTTTATGGAAATGGATTCGGGGTTTATTTTGATACGGATGTTGCTGCAGTAAAATTTAAGAGTGATCTCTATGATGTAATTGATATGTATATGCATCATGAAGAAGGTACAGCAGTTAATAAAGCTGAGCAATTCCAGGCAAGAATAGATGTTGTTGAAATGCAAATATTGGAGGAAGTAAAAAAGGAAATGTTTGGTGAAGGGGATTTTTCATTTTACTGGACAGATCAAAATGATGTGATCAGGGGCATCGCAGCAACTGAAGAAGAATGTAAGGCTCAAGCGAAAGAGCAAGGGTGTGAAAATATAGTAATCTTACAAGATTAATGAATGGCATCAGCTTAGCGGCTGGTGCTTTTTCTTAGGAGCAGAGATGCTCCTTTTTTGTTGCCATTTTTTAGGAGGTGAGAAGCGTGGCAAGTCGTATTCAAGGAATTACAGTAGAGATTGGTGGCGATACTACCAAGTTGCAAACCGCGCTAAAAGGTGTCAACGGAGAAATTAAAAATACACAGGCGCAGCTTAAGGATGTCAATAAACTCCTAAAGTTGGATCCGGGAAATACAGAGCTGCTTGCTCAAAAGCATAAGCTCTTAGGAGAGGCTGTTGAAGAAACAAAGAATAAGCTCGCAACCTTAAAACAGGCAGCGGCTCAGACAAACACAGCTCTTGCAAATGGGGAGATTTCCCAGGAGCAATATGATGCTCTGCAAAGAGAGATTATTGAGACAGAACAGGATTTAAAGAAATTAGAGACACAAGCGAACCAGTCTGCTACGGCAGTTCAAAAGA
>ERZ808242.178-NODE-178-length-49440-cov-8.466437_pt1 | contig 49440 bp, 44 predicted proteins | sample MGYA00521244_ERZ808242 | MGnify/ENA primary metagenome ERZ808242 (study PRJEB31516, sample SAMN03275573) | gut metagenome | biome: mammalia-associated habitat; material: feces | host: Papio cynocephalus | place: Kenya | collected 2012-07-27 ... | reverse complement strand
AGAATACCATGGTGGCAACGATGCTGGGGATCTTTCTTGTGTTTGTGCTTGTGGGCATAGTTAAAACACAGGCTCCGGGAGAAATACCGGGCTATCTGGCATCTACCTTTTTCGGTTCTTTAATTATCGGCGGATTTTTAGGTTACATTTTAGGAGGCTTCCGGATGATTGTTGTCCAGTTTGACAAGGATGGACAAAAAAGTATATCACCAATTAAATGGATGCGCACCAAAAGAAAAATTACCGGCACGTTGAAGAAATATGACCCTGCGTTTTCCTACGATAAGTTTGAGGGACAGTTAATTTCACTGATTCGCATGGCGGTTTTTGCTGAGCATCCTGAGGACCTGGTATGTTACCGGGGGGGAGCAAGGGATGCCCGCTTTGCAGATATTCTGGAAATGACCTACACCAACGGAACGGTGCTCAATAAGGTAAGACAGGATGGCAATAAGCTGCAGTTATTCTTACGTACCTGGTGGGTAAATTACAGCGAAGAGAACGGTCAGGTGAAAAAAACGGGCGACTGCATTGACGTGGTGGTAAGCCGGGATCTGACAAGACAGGAGGCTCCGGGCTTTTCCATTACTTCTGTACAGTGCGAAAGCTGCGGAGGAAGCTTTGATGCGGTAAGGCAGAGAAAATGTCCTTACTGCGGCAGTGAATATCACATGGAAAAAGAAGGCTGGGTTATCGAGGATATGAAACTGGTTCGCTAACGATGCGGACAAGGGAGAACATTGCAGAACAGTAAGTAAAATGGACTCCATATAGTGAACATGAAATTGCAGTCGAAAAAGATTCCGATGGATGATTTCAGAAAAACAGGGTGCATGAAAAATTTTTTCATGCGCCCTTAAGTTTTACCTTGTTATAAATACAAGCCGGTAAACATCATGCCGTTTCGTGATGATTCTTCCATTAGTTTGCTGCAGTTACGGAAGTGATGTGAGGGTTTACACCTTCATACCAGTACAGGAAGCCTTCCAGGTCGATTACGTCGCCGATTTTAAGGTTCTTAACGGCTGCGTATACATCGGAATCCTTGTCGCACAGATAAGACTCAACGGTGAAGGAATAGGAAGCGCCGTCCTTGGAAACGGTGAAGTATAAGTCGTCACCGTCGGTACCGGAACCGTCCCAGTTGTAAAGGAAAGCAACGTCATTGCCTGCATCGTCCTGACCTGCTGCTTCTACGGTCATACCCTTGAAGGATACGAACTGGTTCTGGTAGTTGATTAAATCGTCGCTTGCAAGCTCTGCGGTAACATCAACGGGTTCTGCAACATAGCTGCCGTCTTCGATTTCAAAGGTTGCGTCGATGATTTCAACTTCGCCGGACCATTCGGACTTGTAACCGGTTACTTTGATTTTGGTACCCTTTTCCAGCTTAGCGTAGTCCTCTTCGGAGCAAGCCATGTTGTAAAGGAAGTAGCCGCCGTCATGATCCTGGGTATAAACGGTAGCCTTGTTGTCCCACCAGGACTGCTTAGCCTGAACGTAGGTTTCAACGGTTACTTCGGTATCCAGGTCTGCTGCTACATATTCTGCATAAGTCATAACGCCTTCGGACTTAACATCTTCTGCGTCGTCAGCAGGAGTGGTTTCTGCGTCATCGGTAGCGTCTGTAGTATCTTCTACAGTGCTTTCTGCAACGGTGCTCTCGGTGGTAGCAGGAGTGGTTTCGTTGTTGTTTGTGTTGTTGTCAGTAGCATTGCCGCAGCCTGCGAATGCAACGGTAAGGGTCAGTGCTAAAGCCATTACTAATGTTTTTTTCATAATTTCTCCTCTTTTCTGAAAAAAATTAAAAAGTTACCTGTCTGGCCGGCACCCGGTCAAACAGGTATATTATACAATAAAAACCATATAAATCAATGTTTTTTATGAATTGTTTTCTTTTTTTTCAGATATTCGACACTGACATACAGGATAATCAGCACCCATGCGGTGATAAGGGAAACAAGCAGAACCACGGCTTCCGTGGGAAGTTTTCCCAGGTCTTTTTTGCCGGAAATACTGTCGGTTCCCTGCCCCAGCCGATACAGGGACTGCACATCGGTAAAGAGCTTGTCCATGTAGACATCGTCTATGGTTTCCTTGCGGCGGCAGGACTTTGTGACATTTTCAATGAGCTGTCCGGCGGCGTCACGTAAGGAAGCGGAGCCGTTGAATACCGGGGTGACGAAGGTGTCGTCCACATGCTCCAGTAAAAGCTCAGATGCCTTTATTTTTACGTCATAGTGCGTGCCGTTGTCCTCTCCGCAGCGGGAAAGGTAATCCTGATAGGATGGGTCCGCCTGCGCTTTTTCGGTAACGGGCACATAGCCTTCCGTTTCCGCATAGGCAATCTGTACCTTGTTGGTTAGTAAATACTGGGTGAACAGCCAGGAAGCCATGACTTCGCCGGAGTCCTTTTTGTTGAAGATACAAAGGGAAGGTCCCTGGGAAATCATCTGCGGGTTTTCCGGGTCCGCCTGCGGTATCATGCGCACGGCAGTTTCAAAATCCACCAGTGCTTCTTCGCTGATGTCGGACAGGGGAGCGTGTGTGCCCATCCAGGTGGCGCCCGCCGTGGAGTCAATGGCAAAGACGCACTGACCGGCATTTAAGAAGTTAGCCGGGTAGCTGGAAATCTTAAAGGTGGAGAAAGCGCCGCTTTTGGCATGCTCCGCAATGGTGAAAAGCAGGCTTCTTGTGGTGTCGTTAAACAGTTCGATATCCCCATCCGAGGTGGAATAGCCGGCATCAAGCTGCTTTAACATCTGAATCATCATATTGTCGGTGGATTTGTAAATAAAAGGTATCATAACCTTTTGTCCGTTCAGAAGATACGTGCCGTCGGCATCCTTCTCGGCTGCTTTTTCCGATACTTCCCAGATAAAATCCCAGGTCACCACATCGGGCAGCTCATAGCCGAGCTCTTCCACATAGGTCTTGTTGACATACAGGGCTTCCGTGGAACGCATGTAGGGTACGGCGTAGTAGTGTCCGGCAAAGGAGCATTCCTCCAAAAACTGGGGAATGATTTCACCCGGTGTTTCAAAGTTCACGTCGCTGCCGGAAAAACCGTACTTTTCATCCGTCATCAGCTCGTCCAGAGGAACCACTACGTTGTTGCCGGTCAGATATGTGGCAATGTGGTCGGGGTAGGTGATGCAGACATTGGGAGTGGTGTCCGTGGCAATGTTGGTGATGACATCGTTGTAAATCTTGCCGTAGTCGGTATAAAGACGTAAGTTTACCTTGATGTTGGGATAAAGACTTTCAAAATCACTGATTGCCTTCTTGTAAATGTCGGTCTGGGTCTTGTTGGTATCGTTCTTTGCCCAGAAAGTAATTTCGTAGTTTTTGCCCGTGTCAAAGGTATCGGGAACGGTAAATTCCTTCGCACCCTTGGAGCCGTGGCAGCCGGTCAGCAATAGAACGGAAGCTGCGCATAGAAGGAAGGGCAGGGCTTTTTTCCATACATGTTTCATCCTTTGGTACCTCCTCTTGCCACACCTGCCATGATTTTCTTGCGGAATACTAAAAACAGAATGATAAGGGGCAGGGAAATAACCACCACAGCCGCCATCATGGCAGGAATATTTTCCCGCCCGAAGCCGTTTTCACGGATTTCCTGAATGCCGTTGGATACCAGAAAATAGCGGGAGTCGTCCGTAATCAGACGGGGCCACACATAGGAGTTCCAGCATTCGATGACCTTTAAGATGGCAATGGTAATCAGCGTGGGCTTGCAGATGGGTATCATGACCTTCCACAGATAACGCAGGTCCGGCGTACCGTCCACCTTTGCCGCGTAGTAAAGCTCATCCGGCACCTGGGCGAAATTTTCTTTCAATAAGTAAATATAAAACACCGACGTAACGGAAGGCAGGATCAGCCCGGTGAAGGTGTTGCGTAGATTTAAATTGGTTATGGTCACAAAGTTGGTGATGACAACCAGTTCGTTGGGAATCATCATCAGGGATAAGAACAGGGTAAAGGCTAAGTTCTTGCCCTTAAATTCCAGACGGGCAAAGGCAAATGCCGCCAGAGTGCTGACAACGACCATCAGCGCCGTGGTTATGGCGGTGAAGATAAAAGTATTCAGCAGATATTTTCCCAAAGATACCGTGGTAAATGCATCCACATAATTTTGTATTGTGGGTGACAGGGTAAAAAAGGAAGGAATGTATTCTGCGTTGTAGGAGCCGTAGCTTTTTACGGAGGTTAAAATCATCCAGTAAAAAGGAAACAGCACGATGAGCGCCCATAGGGTGAGCAGCACATAAATGAGGGTTTTCTTCAGTTTTCCCATAGTTTCGACCTTTCTTGCGATATTCATGTATTTGCCGTTATACATAATGTACATGCTTCTTGCTGACGAGCAGGTTGATACAGGTGATGGTCAGCACGATGGCAAACAGAATGATGGCAGCCGCAGAGGCATAGGAGGGATAACCGCCGCTGTCTCCGTAGAGCATATCGTAAACATAACCCACGATGGTGTTCATTTCCGCTGCGTTTAAGTCCGTGCCGAACAGAGCCACCGCATCGCTGTACGCCTTGAAGGCGCCGATAAATCCCGTGATGATCAGATAAAACAACATGGGAGAAATCATGGGCAGCGTAATCTTGTAAAAAATACGGAAGGGGGAAGTACCGTCCACCTTTGCCGCATTGTAGTACATGGGATTGACGGAGGAAAGGGCGCTTGTCAGGATTAAAATCTTGAAAGGCATAACGACCCAGATGGTGTAAAAGCACAGGACAAACATCTTTGCCCAGTAGGGACCGTCAATAAAATCCACGGAGGAACCGCCGAACCAGTTGATAAGCAGGTTGATGAGGCCTTCCGAATAGGCGGTTTTCTTGAACAAAATCATAAAGACCAGACCGACTGCCAGGGTGTTGGTCACATAGGGCAGAAAATAAATGGTCTGGAACAGCTCCCGCAGCTTCTTAATGGAGCTTAATGCCGCCGAAATGAGCAGGGCAAACAGGGTGGAGAGGGGAACCGTAATAATAACTAAAAGGAAGGTATTCTTCAGCGCCTGCAGAAAATACGGGTCATGCAGCACGTAGGAATAATTGTAGGTTCCGGTGCCGAAAAAGGTCTGGGACGCCGAATTGTAGCCCTCTTCAAAAGAATATACAAATACGTCAATCAAAGGATAAATCATAAATACGCCGAGAAACAGAAACGCCGGCAAAAGATAGAGCCATCCTTTTCCATTTTGTTTTTCCATAGATAACTATACCAGCCTTTCTCCGCTTTCCTTCTCGAATAAATAAACCTTGTGGGGCTTTAAGGAGAAGCTGACGGTGGGGGAAGTGACGTCGATTTTCACATCCGAGCCGATAATGGAGCGGATAACGGCATTCTCACAGTCCCCATGGGCGGAAACCACGCTGACGTCCCTGCCCATGACTTCCACACGGGAGAGATTGCAGACCAGTCTGCCGTCCGGGTCGGGAATAAATCCTTCGGGACGGATGCCTACGGAAACCTCCCTGTCGGAAATTCCTTTGGCGGGAAGAACCGCATCCTTTCCTATGTAAAGAGTTTCGTCTTTAACGTGACCGGTAAACACATTGATGGGCGGTGTGCCTAAGAATTTGGCAACAAACAGGTTGACCGGGTTGTCGTAGACATCCTGCGGCTTGCCAATCTGCTGCACCAGCCCGTCCTTCATGACGACAATTAAATCGGAAATGCTCATGGCTTCGTCCTGGTCGTGGGTAACGAAAACCGTGGTAATGCCGGTCTGCTTCTGGATACGGCGGATTTCTTCACGGGTCTGCAGACGGAGTCTGGCATCCAGGTTGGAAAGGGGCTCGTCAAGGAGAAGCACCTTGGGCATTTTAACCAGTGCTCTGGCAATGGCGACACGCTGCTGCTGTCCGCCGGAAAGCTCGCTGGGCTTGCGGTCCATAAGACCTTCAATCTGGACTAACTTCGCGGCTTCCAGGGCACGCTTTTCCATTTCCTCCCGGGAGAGCTTGTCCGCACCTCTTAAATTTTCCAGAGGGAAAGTGATGTTTTTTAAGACGGTCAGATGGGGATAGAGGGCATAGTTCTGGAAAACCAGTCCCACACCGCGCTTTTCGGGCGGAAGGTTGGTGACGTCTTCTTCGCCGAAGAAAATCTGTCCCTCCGTGGGCTTTAACAGACCGCAGATTAAATTCAGGGTAGTACTTTTTCCACAGCCGGAAGGTCCCAAAAGACCGATGAGCCTGCCGTCGGGGATTTCAAAGTCAAAATCGTTTACGGCAATGACATCTTCGCTTTTTTTGCCCCTGCCGGGGAATTTTTTGGTAAGATTTTTCAAAATGATTTTCATGCGTTTCTCCTTGCAAAAAGTGTTCCGTAGGAAAGGTACCCTACGGCTGTTACAGGCCGTAAGAGTTTTTCAAATCGCTGGATATATGGTCCAGGTCGGGATAGATGAAGCCCTCCGTCATGCCGAATACGTGAAGGCTGTTGATGAAGTAGTCCTTCCGGTAGCCGGGAATGATGATTTTATACAGGGTGTTTTCATCGCAGATATCCTCTAAGCGGCGCAGGGAATTGTGGATGGTAAAGCTTGCCTGCTGGTAGTACATACGCAGGTTTTTCTCCGTGGAGTGGCAGGCAAGAATTTTGTCCACCAGAGCCGGATTGTGGTGCGTGTGCTTGAAAGCGGGAAGCAGCATTTCCTGGCTGGTATCCGCATCTATGGGGAAAATGCAGCGGCCGAAGCCCTCCTGCTCGTTTAAGATATCCGGAGCCAGAATCCAGATGCCGGCGTCCATGTCGTAGGTGGTCTGGTACGTTTCCGATGCAAAGAAGGAGGCAATCAGGGGGGACTGGCTCCAGTCTAACATCCGGGTAGGCAGACCGTAGTGCTGCATGATGGAAACCCAGGCAGCGTAGTTATGCTTTTCCGGCGGATTGTTCAAAATCTGCTTGGCGCGGATGTAAAAATCGTTGGTAATGTAGCGTTCCTTTTCCAGACGCTTTTCGCTCCGCTGGATGGAAGGAACCAAAGACAGGGAAGCATCGTCCACACCGCGGTACCAAAGCCGCAGACCGTGCTTCTGATACAGGCCGTTGACGAACTGCAGAAGCTCATCAATGGTACGAATTTCTTCAATAATCATTTCAGTATGCCTTTCTGTATTGATGTTACTTATTATAGAAGATTTTTCCACAGGGTACAAGCTAAGGATAGCGATTTCAAAAAAAATATGCTACAATGCCTTTGAGAGAATGTGCATGCAAGGTTTGCAAATTTATGGAAAGGATTGGTGACCAACGTGGAAAACATCAAAAAGAATTTCGGCTTCGGCTGTATGCGTCTGCCCATGAACGGCAGTGAAGTGGACACCGAAGAAACCTGCCGCATGGTGGATGCCTTTTTAGAGGCGGGGTTTAATTATTTTGATACGGCGCACGGCTATATACAGGGAAAGAGTGAACTGGCGTTAAAGGAATGCCTGACCGGCCGTTACCCGAGAGACCGCTACATCCTGACGGACAAGCTGACCGATTTTTATTTTAAGAAGGAAGAGGATATCCGTCCCTTCTTTGAAAGCCAGCTGCAGGCATGCGGCGTGGACTACTTTGACTTTTATCTGATGCATGCCCAGAATGCGGAAAATTATAAATTTTTCAAATCCTGTCATGCCTATGAAAATGCATTTGCTTTAAAGAAAGAGGGAAAAATCCGCCATGTGGGTATTTCCTTCCACGATACCGCGGAAGTGCTTGACCGTATTCTGACCGAGTATCCGGGAGTGGAAGTGGTGCAGATTCAGTTCAATTACTTAGATTACGACGACCCCGCCGTACAGAGCAGACTCTGCTACGAGGTGTGCCGCAAGCACAACAAGCCGGTGCTGGTTATGGAGCCGGTAAAGGGCGGCAGCTTAGTCAACCTGCCGGAGAAAGCCAAAGCCGTATTAGACGGTCTTCACGGCGGCAGTCCCGCCAGCTATGCCCTTCGCTTTGCAGCCGGTTTCCCGGGCGTGATGATGGTGCTTTCCGGCATGAGCAATATGGAGCAGATGCAGGACAACATCAGCTTCATGAAGGATTTTAAGCCTTTGAACGAAGAAGAAATGGAAGCTGTGAAAAAGGTACAGCAGATTTTCAAGGAGAAGGATTTGATTCCCTGCACCGCCTGCGGTTACTGCACGGAGGGCTGCCCGAAGCACATTGCCATTCCCGATTTGTTTGCAATCATGAATTCCAAGATGCTGCATCACGACTGGAATGCGGATTATTACTACAATCAGGTACATACAGGTGAAGGCAGAAAAGCTTCCGACTGTATCAGATGCGGTAAGTGTGAAAAAGCCTGTCCCCAGCATCTTCCCATTCGGGAACTGCTTGTCAGCGTAGCAAAAGAATTTGAAAAGTAAATGAGGTAAGAAACATGATACAGATGATTGCAAAGAAAAAGATTTCCGTAAAGGGAGTTATGACATGCATTATTACACAAAAATAGCAAAAAGACTTATGGAGGAAGAAAACTCCACCTGTGTCATCTGCGGGGATGGCATCACTTATTTTTCCCAGGAAAGCGGAGTACGCCCCCTGATGCAGTGGACGGCAGAAAAAATCAATGTGAGGGGGTGCTGTGCTGCCGACAAAATCGTAGGAAAAGCGGCGGCCCTTCTGTATGTGGGACTCGGTGTGAAGGAAGTGTATGCTTCCGTCATGAGCAAAAGGGGAAAGGAAACACTGGAAAAGCACGGCATAGAAGCCTTTTACGGGGAGCTGTGCGAGGACATCCGCAACCGCACGGATACGGACATCTGTCCCATGGAAAAAGCGGTGCGGGAGAAAGAAACGCCTGCGGAAGCGTTGGAGGCCATTAAGGCCGCCATCAAGGCCATGCAGGACCAGCGAGGATAAAGGATTTGTTTTTATGAGAACTTGCCTGTATATTTTAATAGGGTATCTGAGCGGAAGCATTTTATTTGCGGATATATTTTTGTCCGTGTTCCATAAAAAGGATGCCATAGAAGAAAGCAAAGACAAAAATCCCGGAACCGCCAATGCCTTTGTGTACGGGGGCTTCCGGTGCGGTGTGCTGACCCTTATCTGTGATCTGGGAAAGGGCATACTGCCGATGCATTTTTATCTTGCGGGCAGCCTGCCGGAAGAGGTTACGGCTCTGTCCATGGCGCTGGTGCTGGCGGCACCGGTTGTGGGGCATATCTGCTCCGTATATCATAATTTCAAAGGCGGAAAAGGCATTGCCGTAACTTTCGGCAGTCTGTTAGGCATGTTCCCGGATTTGCGTCCGGTCCTGTTGTTGGCCTTTTTCTTTATTTTTTATTCGCTTATTCTGCGGATCATACCTCATTTTTACCGTACACTGGTGACGTATCTGTGTACCATGGTGGGACTGCTTTTTGTCCCCTGCCGGTCGGGAGTGCGCGCAGGGTTCTTTCTGATTTCCCTTGCCGTTCTTCTGCATTTTCATTTCAGCAAAGAGGAAAGAGAGCAATTTCAGGTTAAATTATTATGGATGCATTGATATTATCATGCGGTACCGGTGGTGGACACAATGCTGCCGGCCGCGCCATTATGGAAGAACTGCAAAGAAGAGGGCACCACGCAGAAATGTTCAATCCCTACAACTTAGTCAGCGACAGACTGGCGGAGGAAGTGGACAGGCTCTATATCAAAATGGCGCAGAAGACGCCGAAGGCTTTCGGTTTTGTATACCAGCTGGGAAATCTTTACCGGAAGCTTCCGGTAAAGTCCCCCGTTTATCATGTGAATAAAAAGATGGTGCCGGTGCTGGAAAGATATCTTGCGGAGCATCCGGCGGATGTGATTTTCATGCCCCATCTGTATCCGGCGGAAATCATCACCCAGATGAAAAAACAGGGCTGCAGCCTGCCGCTTACCATGTTTGTGGCAACAGACTATGTCTGCATTCCTTTTACAGAGGAAACAAACTGCGACTATTATGTCATTCCGAATGAAGAACTGAAGGGGGACTTTATAAAAAGAGGCATCCCGGAGGAAAAGCTGCTTCCTTACGGTATTCCTACTTCCGCCGCTTTTTCGGAAGAAAAAAGCAGGGAAGAGGCAAAGGCGGAGTTGGGTTTACAGAAGAACAGGCATTATCTTCTCATTTCCGGCGGCAGCATCGGAGCAGGTCAGCTCTGCAAGGCGGTGCGCGTTTTAAAAAGACATTATGCCGGTACGGATAAGGAGCTCATCGTCATATGCGGCAACAATACCACCTTGTACGAAAAGCTGAGCCGGGAGTACGCGGCGGATCAGGATATGGTGCACATCCTGATGCATACGGATAGGATGGCGGATTATATGAAAGCCTGTGATGTGGTGCTTTCCAAGCCGGGCGGACTTTCCTCCACGGAGGCGGCGGTTTCGGGGACGGCGCTGCTGCACATTACCCCTATTCCGGGCTGTGAAACCCTGAACATGAAGTTCTTTGAGGAAAGGGGCATGGCGGTCCCGGTGGAAACGATTGACGCCAGACTGGGAAAAATCTGCGACAAAATGCTGAAAGACGAGCGCCGCAGGAAGATGGCGGAGAGGCAGAAAAAGTACAGCAACCCCCATTCGGCAGCGGCTATCTGCGACTTTGCACAAAAGTATGCAAATTACGCAAAAAATGTTTCAATATAAGTGAAAATAGTGTAAAATAAGCGCAAAGCAAAAGGAAAAAAGAGGAACAACAGATGTATGTTTTCTTTCTGACCGTTCAATACGTGGGAATTGCGGTGTTGATTACGGAAATGATGTTTATATTAAGCAAGCCGGCTTCTAAATTGCAGATGACCCTGCTTATTATGACAATGGCAACATTACTGAATTTTATCGGTTATCTGATGGAGATAACGTCAACTTCCATGGAAACGGCGCTGATGGGGGTAAAGGTGGAATACCTTGGCAAGCCCTTTATTATGCTGAGCCTGTTTTTCTTTGTGATGCATTACTGTCATATAGAAATTCCCAAGATTGTGGCCGGTTTTTTCATGATACTGCATATCGGTATTACCATGCTGGTATTTACCTGTGACGATCACAATCTGTTTTATGACAGTCTCAGTTTCACCACAGAGGGTGTTTTTCCCCACCTGTTAAAGGGACAGGGTCCCATGTATATTTTCTTTATGGTGATGACCTGCTGTTTTGCCACCATCTGTATTTTCTGTGCCGTAAGAGAGTGGCACATGGCGGAAACCAAGCTTGCCAGGAAGCAGGCGGCATATATTCTGCTTATGATTGTGACACAGGCAGTTGGATTTGCCCTGTATTTAAGCGGTATTACCGGTGGTTACGACACTATGAACATTGCGTACCTGATAAACGTTATCCTGCTGGCGGTTTCTATTTTCCGCTACCGGCTGTTTGAAGTGCTGACACTTGCCAAGGAAAAGGCGCTGAACGATTATCAGGACGGTCTGATTGTCCTTGACAACCGCAACATGGTAATTTATTCCAATTCCCTTGCCAAGGAAATTTATCCCGAACTGAAGGGGGAGGATTACCAGGGTGTTATTGAGAGACTGGACGCCTACATGAATCTGGACGAAAAGCTCTTTTACAAAAACAAGGTATTCCTGATTAAACGACAGCCCATTATGCAGGAAGGCATGGAGTACGGCAGGACTTACAAGATTATCGACATCACCGACAGTTACTACTATGCGACGCGTCTGCAGAATGACGTAGAGGAAAGAACCAAACAGATTAAATCCATGCAAAGCTCCGTTATTGAAAGCTTTGCCAATATGATTGAAGCAAGAGACGGTATTACCGGACAGCATGTGAAGCATACAAGTGCCTATGTGCGAATACTTATTTATGGACTGAAGGAAACGGGGCTTTACAAGGATTTGCTGACGGATGAATACATAGCCACGGTCATTGATGTGGCGCCTCTTCACGATATCGGTAAAATTGCCATTATGGATCAGATATTAAAGAAAAACGACAGACTGACCGATGAAGAGTTTGAGGCCATTAAGACCCATCCGCAGGTGGGAGCCGCTATTGCGGAGGATATCTTAAGAGGCGTGGAAAGTGATTCCTACATCAAGGTTGCCCATGATATTATCCTGTACCACCATGAAAAGTGGGACGGCACCGGTTATCCCACAGGCTTAAAAGGAAATAAAATTCCGCTCTGCGCCCGCATTATGGCGGTCGCGGATGTATACGACGCCCTGCGTTCCAAGAGAAGCTACAAGGAAAGCTTTTCCAAGGAAAAATCCAGAAAGATTATTGCGGAGGGTGCGGGCATTCATTTTGACCCCGATATTGTAAGGGTATTCCAGGAACATATCGATGAAATTGAAAGTGTCGAGTAAATAAGGGGTCTGAAATATGGATATGACGAAAAAGTATGGCAGTAACGGATACGAACTGAGAAAAGCAGCCGGGTTGTACTGGCTGCTTGATTTGCGCCAGAGCGGAGAGCATTACAAGCCTCCTCTGACAATGAATGAAATGGGGGCTGAGATTTTTAAGTATCGGCAGTCGGGGGACAACAAAGAGGAGATTATCAGAAAAATAGGCAGTGAATATGATGCCGGTGTGGATACCGTTAAAAGGGATGTAACATCTTTTCTGAAGAAGCTTAAGGAGTATGAAACAGAGTAAGAAAGGTGCGCTGAGAGGATGAATGTTCTGTTAATAGGGGGATGCAGTAATGTTATCAACAATCTTATCATCAAATTAAATAAAGAGGGACACAGGATTTATCTTCTGACAGGCAGCCGCTATGAAAAACAGCCCTATCAGAAGGTTTTTGAAAAATATCATTTTCCGTATGATGCGAGCTGTCTGAATGAAATTTTTGAAAGCATCAATCCCGACCTCACAATTTTTATGGGAGCCTACGACACGAATTTCCACTGGGGCAACGAAGAGTCCGAAGCGGTACGGTATTCCGCCTGTGTGATGAACATTCTGATGGCATATGCCATGAAGAACAAGGGCAGGTTTATCTATCTTTCTTCGGATGAGGTGTATCAGGGAGATTTCCCGGAGAATATTTCCGAGGAAACGCCTACAGCGCCCCAGGGCTTTAAGAGCATGGTACTTTCCCAGGCGGAGGAAATGTGCGAAAACTACGGCAAAAACTGCGGCAGGGATATTATCGTTCTGCGTCTTGACCATCTGTATTCTATGCCGGATACCATGGCAGATGTTACCGATATCTGCACGAAGATGTGTCTGGAGTCTTTAGACAAATATGTTATCACGGTAGATGATAACGATACCTTTTCACTGCTTTACGTTACGGATGCGGTGGAGTACCTGTACCGGCTTGCCGTCTGCGAAAACCACAAATACCATTTATACAATTTATCTTCCGAAACACCCATCACGGAGCGGCAGCTTGCGGAATTAGTGCGAAAAAATATGTGGTTTAATGTGGAAATTGTGTCCGTGGGTACCAATACGAAACGGAAAATCCTTTCATCCGCCCGCTTTGCGGAGGAATTCAAACCGTCGTTTCTGTGCGATACGCCCCATGTGGTGGCAAGAATTGTTGCCCGGATGAAGAAGTACCGCCATATCTTTTTATATGGAGAAAAGCGGAAGAAAACTATAAGGGAAAGACTGCTGGAACGGGCGGGCTGGCTCACAAAAACGGCAGTGCCCTATATAGAGAACTTCATCTGTTTTGTCATTTTCTTTATGCTGAACAACAGGGCGGTGGGCAGCAAATATTTCCACAGTCTGGACTTTTATCTTTTGTATGTACTTCTGTTTGCCATTGTGTACGGCCAGCAGCAGACAACCCTTTCCGCGGCACTGGCGGTGGCTGGCTACTGTTTTAGACAGATGTATGACCGGAGCGGTTTTGAACTGATGCTTGACAGCAATACCTATGTATGGATAGCCCAGCTTTTTATTCTGGGGCTTGCGGTGGGCTACATGCGTGACTACATTACCAAGCTGAAAAGAGAGCATGAGGAAGAAAAGGAGTTTTTAAGCCAGCAGCTTCAGGACATCAAGGAAATCAACGACAGCAACGTGCGGGTAAAGGATGCGCTGGAGACCCAGATTGTGAACCAGAATGACAGCGTGGGCAAGATTTACAGCATTACCTCTTCCTTAGACCAGTACAGCCAGGAGGAAGTGCTTTTCTATGCGGCGGAAATGATTGCCCGACTGATGAAAAGCAAGGACGTGGCGATTTATACCGTATCCGGCGGCGAATATGCCAGACTCTTTTCCGCAACATCTCCCAAGGCAAGAAGTATGGGAAACTCCATCCGCTACAGGCAGCTCGGAGAAATGTACGAGGCGCTGGAAGAAAAAAAGGTGTTTATCAACCGGAGTTTAAACGAAAAATACCCGCTTATGGCAAATGCCATCTATGAGGAAAACAATATCCAAATGATTATTATGATATGGGGCATCCCCTGGGAAAGCATGACACTGGGGCAGGCCAACCAGCTCGTGGTAATCAGCGCCCTCATTCACAATGCGGTGGTGAGAGCAAATAAATATCTGGAAGCATTGGAAGAGGAGCGCTACATTGACGGAACCAAAATTCTGGATGAGGAGGCGTTTACCACTCTTGTCAATGCATACCTGGCGGCGGAAAAGAAGGGGCTTACCGAATGTATTGTGTTAAAGGTGGAAGCGGCGCCGGACATTACCTACAAGGATCTTGCCATGCGGATTTCTTCCAAGCTGCGCCATCAGGACTACGTGGGTCTTTTGCAGGATAACAGCCTGTATGTACTGCTTTCCAATGCCAGAAGACAGGATGCGGTGCCGGTTATGGAACGATTGTCCGCCATCGGCTGCAAGAGTGAAATTGTGGAGGAATATGAGCGATGAAGCGGCAGTTGAAGAAAAGCCATATTTTTATCCTGATTGTTATGCTCATCTGCCCGGGTGTGGGACCGCTTTTTTTCCTGCTTGCCTATCTGTGGTATAAACTGTTCTTTTCCGAACCGGTGGATCTGGACGATGTCATTTTCAGTAAGGAAAGGGTAAAATCCTCCGTCCGCGCCGAAGAGGAGCAGGAGAGAAACATGGTCTCCTTAGAGGAGGCCATTGAGGTTACCAACGAGACGGATTTGCGAAATCTGATGATGAATATTGTAAAGGGCGATATCCGCAAGTCCTTAGCGTCCATTTCCCTTGCCTTAAACAGTGAGGACACAGAAACGGCACATTATGCGGCAAGCGTGCTGCAGGATGCCCTGAATGATTTCCGCATGACGGTGGAAAAGCAGAAAAAGCTTATTGAAGAGGGCGGTGCCGACAAGACGGCCTATGCGGATATGCTCTTAGACTATATGAATGACGTCCTGAAGCAGAAGGTCTTTACGGACATGGAGCAGAAAAGCTACGTGGCGGAAATGGACTATGTGGGCGAAGTACTGTATGCGGAAGCCCCGGACGCCATGAGCATTGAACAGATGGAGGCGCTGATTTTACGCCTGTTGGAAATTGAGAATTTTACCGAATGTGAAAAATGGTGTGAACGTGCCAAAGAGAAATACCCGAATACGCTGGCGGCGTATACCTGCCGGCTGAAGCTGTATTTCAGCAGCGGGCAGAGAGAAAAATTCTTTGAGACCATCGAGGAGCTGAAACATTCTCCGGTGGTGGTGGACAGAGAAACACTGGAGCTTATCAGAGTTTTCCGATAATAGAGGTGGAAGATGATATCCCGCAGAAATTTTTTGATCATCCTTCTGATGATGGGCGTACTGTTGTTTATGTTTCAGTTCTCCCAGCTGGTGAAGGAAAACGGCAACGACTATGAGACAAATGAATATTACGGCACCGGGCTTCTTTCGGGAGAGGATGCCTGGCAGCCGGCGCAAAAAGAGTCTGAGTTTGCTTCTCTGGAGGGTTATGCCCTTTTTGTGGGAGATACGGAAGGCAGTGTGGCAAAGACCGTGGAAGAATGGTGCCGTTATGTGAAAAAAGACCTTCTGTGCGAGGAACATCTGACGGAAGGAAGGACACCGGGACTTCTTTTGGTGGACGGCGTTTCCCTTGATTATGAAAAAGAGGAAGCCGCCATTTTATCCTATGCTTCGGAGAGTGTGCCCATTGTTTTCTGCACCCTGCCGGAGGCATCCTGCATTGAGGAATGGGAGTCCCTGCAGGCGCTCCTTGGCATTACGGAAATAAAGAATGAGGAAACGAGAGTGGACGGCATCCGCCTGTTTGACGGATTTCTTCTGGGCGGTGAAGCGGTATACAAGGCGCAGAACGACAGGGAAGCCGAGGAACTGCAGGACTTTACCCTGACCATGCCCTGGTATGTAACGGGCAAAGGAAGCAAGACCTATATGGTGGGACTGAAGGACGAAACGAAGGTAGAACGGGAGGAGTTTCCCCGTATTCTCTGGCGCAACCGTTATGAGGACACCTTTGTGTTTGCCGTAAACGGCGACTATCTGACGGATATGGCGGGACTTGGCATTTTAGACGGTTTTCTTTATGAAATGCAGGAGGTTGCCGTGTATCCGGTGGTCAATGCTCAGAACATCAGCGTGGCGGACTATCCCAGTCTTTCTTCGGAAACGGATACGGTGATGCAGGCATATTACAGCCGCAGCAGCCGCAGCTTTGTACGGGATGTTATGTGGCCGGGAATTTTAGCCATGTCCTCCCGGCAGGATTTGAAAATGACCTGTTTCTTAAATACCGGCTATGAAAGAACGAGCCTTACAGGGCTTATGCCGGAGGATTTGATTTTCTACCTGCAGCAGTTCAAGGAAGCAGGAGCGGAAGCGGGCTTAAGCATGAACCGCGCAGAGGATGTTTCCGTAAGTGAACAGATTGCGGAAGAAAGAGGTTTCTTAGGCAGAATGGACTGCGAATATTCCTTCGGAGCCGTTTATGAGGAAGCCGTGTCGGAGGAACTGCGGGAAGCCATGGAAAAAAATGCTTATTTTTCCGGCATCCATACTCTGACCTGTAAGGACAGGGGAGAAAATTTTCTGTTATCCTATTATACCGACGGGGTAACCCTGCAGGGGGTGACGGCGGAGGCGGGAACGTACAGCTACCGCACGGATTTTACCAACAGGAGCCTGGCAACGGCGCTTGCCTATTCCAATACGCTGCTTGACATGCACCGGATTATGTGGCCGGAGACGGAAGATGACCGCTGGGAAAAGTATTTTAACAAGGTGTTCAGCAATGTCAGCACCTATTTTCATAATTTTACGTTCATGGAGGACACCACCCTTTCGGAAAGCGACAGACGTGTGCGCTCGCTGCTCAATCTTTCCTATGAGATAGAGAAGGAGGATGACGGCATCGTGGTATACGCCACGGACATCCGGCAGGAAGCGTGGTTTTTGCTTCGTACCCACGGACAAAAAATCGCGGACATCACAAACGGTGAGTACGAGCAGATAGAACAGGATGCCTATCTTGTGAAGGTGCAGGTGGGCGGCACCCATATCCGGCTGACACAGGCGGATGAGGTATTGCAGTATAAGGAGCCTTTTACGACTCCCTGACGGGACGAAAGGCAGCAGTAAAGGAGAACAGTCATGAAAATCTGTATGGTGGCGGAGGGCTGCTACCCTTATGTGGTGGGTGGTGTATCCGGCTGGATTCACAGTATGATTAAAGCCTTTCCGCAGCATGAATTCATCATATTGGCGATTATCTCCGACAGGAAGCAGAGCGGGAAGTTTCAGTACGAAATGCCGGAAAATGTGTCGGCAGTGTATGAGGCTTACTTAAACGATGTGGACTGGTCAAAGGGAAAGCATAAAAAAATAAAACTGGATAAGAAGCAGTACCGCGCATTACGCAGTGTGATTTTAGGTTACAAAACGGACTGGGATACCCTGTTTGCCATGTGCCGGAAGGAAGAGTTTTCCATTGATGCGTTCCTGATGGGAGAGGACTTTTTCCATGTGGTGGAGGAGTGCTACGAAGCGAAGTATTCCCAGATTGTGTTTTCGGATTTCCTATGGACCATGCGTTCCATTTATCTGCCTCTTTTCTTAATCCTGCACACGAAAATTCCCAAGGCGGATGTGTACCACTGCGTGGCTACGGGCTATGCGGGCGTTTTGGGCGGCATGGCAAAATATTTATACAACTGCGGACTTCTGGTGTCGGAGCACGGCATTTATACCAGAGAAAGGGAAGAGGAAATCCTGAAGGCTTCCTGGGTCAGCGGCATTTACAAGGATATCTGGATTGAGCAGTTTAAGAAAATGTCCCGGCTTGCCTACGACAGGGCGGATGCGGTGACGGCGCTGTACGGTCACGCCAGAAAGCTGCAGACGGAGCTGGGCTGCGACATTTCCATCACCCATGTGACGCCGAACGGCATTGATGTGGACGGCTTTGCCCATATTCCCGGCAAACAGCCGGAGGATGAGGGCTTTGTCAATATCGGCGCCATTTTACGTGTGACACCCATTAAGGATGTCAAGACCATGATAAGGGCGTTTGCCTTTGCCGCGGAGCGTGTGCCAAACCTGAAGCTCTGGATTATGGGACCCCGCGATGAGGATAAAGAATACGCGGAGGAATGTTATGAACTGGTAGAGGTACTGGGACTTAAAAATGTGATATTTACAGGCAGAATCCAGGTAAAGGAATACCTGGGCAGGATGGATTTTACCATTCTCACCAGTATCAGTGAAGGTCAGCCGCTTACCATTCTGGAAAGCTTCGCTGCCCACAAGCCGGTCATTGCCACGGATGTGGGTAATTGCCGGGAACTTATTTATGGGGAAGAAGGAGATACCTTCGGAACCGCCGGTATTTTAACCCATATCATGAATACGGAAGAACTGTCGAAGGCAATGCGGAAGCTGGCGCTTTCCCCGGAACTGCGGCAGGAAATGGGAGAAATCGGATTTAAGAGGGTCAATACCTATTACCGGATAGAGCAGATGAGGGAGAAATTTGACAGTCTGTATAAAGAAATTTATCCGGGTATGGAGGAATAAGGATGGCGGGAATCGGTGTCAAACTTAACAGAATATACAGTAAAAATACCATCACATCCGACCTGATGGGCTTCGGTTACAGCACGGTCATTACCATAGCGCCCATGTTTCTGGTGATTGCGGCGGTCATTGCCATGCAGCGTTTACTGGGCTTTTCCTCCGTGGGGTATGCGCAGAGGGAGCTGTATTCCTGTACGGTGCTCTACATTTTTGTGTTTGCACTGTTGACGGCGTCGCCCTTTAATGCGGTGCTTTCCAAATATATGTCGGACGTGATTTACGAGGAAAAATACGAAAATATTCTGCCCTGCTACTATGTGGGTCTGCTTTTAAACACCCTGCTCAGCGCATTGATAGGCATTCCCTTCTGCATTCACGAATATGTGGTGGGAAAAGTGGATATCTTCTTTGTTTTTCTGGGGTACTGCGGATATATGGCGCTGATGTTTGTTTTTTACTCCATGCTTTATCTTTCCATCTGCAAGGTGTATAAAAAGATATCGGCATTTTTCCTGATAGGAATGGGAACGACGGTGCTGCTTTCCCTGCTCCTTAACAAGGTTTTTCATATGAGCATTATTTATTCCATGCTGCTTTCTCTGGATGTGGGCTTTATGCTGATTGCCAGTCTGGAATATGCGCTGGTGCGGAGCTACTTTCGAAACAGCAGCGAACGGTATGCGGATGTGCTTCGGTATTTTAAGAAATACTGGCCCCTTGTGGTGACAAATTTCCTTTACACGCTGGGGCTTTATATGCACAATTTTGTATTCTGGGGCACGGAGGAGCATCTGGTGGTGGCGGACAGTTTTGTGTGTATGCCCACCTATGATATGGCGACCTGTCTTGCCATGTTCACCAACATTTCCGCCAGCGTCATTTTTATTTCCCGTGTGGAAATGCATTTTCATGACCGTTACAAAAAATATTCCGAGGCGGTTATCGGCGGCAGGGGCATGGACATCCGCATAGCAAAGCAGAGAATGTTTGAGCAGCTTTCCGATGAGCTTCTTAATCTGGTGCGCATCCAGTTTATTGTGTCGGTTGTGGTATTTTTCCTGTGCACGGTCTTTCTGCCGCAGCTTGGTCTGGGCGGGTTAATCATGCAGATATACCCCTGCCTGGCAGCCGGTTATTTTATTCTGTTTATTATGTATGCCGCCATTATTTTCCTGTACTACTTCAATGACCTTGTGGGGGCGGTGCTGACGGCGGCAAGCTTTACCGTGGTGACGCTGCTCGGCAGTCTGTTTTCTTCCACCCTGCCGGTCATCTGGTACGGCATGGGATTGGTGGCAGGCGCTCTGGCGGGCTTCTGCGTGGCGTATGACCGCCTGCGCACCATGGAAAAAAATATGGATATACACATTTTCTGCAAAGGCAGTCTGTTGAAAAAGGGAGAAGGAAAATGTCCTTCCAACCGTGTCTATGAAAACAAGGCTGCGGAGAGGAGTCAGTAATGGAACCGGGTTTAATGCTTCAGATTATCATGATTTTAACGGGAGTCTACCTGCTTGTAAGAACCATATCTTCTCTGGCAAAGCGGCGGATGACGGAGCCTTTCTGCCTGACCTGGGGACTGGTTGCCATCGGCATTATTTTAGCCGGCTGTCTGCTCCGCCCGGCGGGCTGGAACCAGTACATCAGCTATACGGGTATGGTGCTTCTGCTTTTGATTGGCTTCTGCCTCCTGTACGGCGCTTATTTCATAAGCTGCCGGGTTTCCGAGCTCATGCGTCAGAACAACGAGCTGGCAATACAGGTTTCCTTATTAAAGGAAGAAGTGGGCAGACTGCAGGAGGAAAGAGAGCGCAGGGAAGCCGGTTTCACAGAGAAAGCGGGCACAGGAGAAGCTGCTTTTGCAGAGGAAACAGAACAGGATGGTGGCAAAACACATGATAGCTAAAGTTTATAAAATTCTCTTTGTCATCAATACGCTTGGTCAGGCGGGCGCTGAAACGGCACTGCTTTCCCTGCTGCAGACCCTGGCAAGGGAGAAGGGGGAAGCCCGGTATGAGATTTTCCTTTATGTGCTTACGGGACAGGGAGAAATGGCATCCCGGCTGCCGGAGAATGTGCGGCTTTTAAATAAGGGATACAGGGAAGAGTCGGTGCTGACGGCAAAGGGACGGAAGTACCTGAAAAAAACGGTTTTGAAAGCCATGTTTACCAGGGGAACAATCGTTAAGCTGTTTCCTTATCTGGTAAAAAATACCTGCGCCATGCTGGGCAAAAAGAGGCTTCTTCCCGATAAATTGTTGTGGCGCGTTCTTTCCGACGGTGGTATGGTATTGCCGGAGGAATACGATTTGGCGGTGTCCTATCTGGAGGGCGGAGCGGCTTATTTTATGGCGGACCATGTAAAGGCGGCGAAGAAGGCGGCTTTTATCCATGTGGACTATGAAAAGGCAGGTTACACAAGAGCCCTGGATAAGGACTGCTATCTTGCATTTGATAAAATATTTACCGTATCGGACGAAGTAAGGGAGGCTTTCTTAAAAGCTTATCCGGAGCTGCCGGACAAAACGGAGGTATTCCACAATATCTTAAACAAAGAGGAGATTGTAAGACGTGCCGGAGAAGGCGGGGGATTTGCCGACGGCTTTACCGGCATACGGCTGCTTTCCGTGGGCAGGCTTACCGCACAGAAGGCGTTTGAGGTTTCCGTGGATGCCATGAAGCGGCTGAAGGATGCGGGAAAAAACGTAAGGTGGTATGTTCTGGGAGAAGGCGACCAGCGCAAAAAACTGCAGGAACAGATAGATGCCTTGGGACTGACGGAGGATTTTATCCTGTACGGCGCCGTGAACAATCCCTATCCGTTTATGAAACAGGCAGACATTTATGTGCATGCCAGCCGGTTTGAGGGAAAAAGCATTGCCATACAGGAGGCGCAGATTTTAGGGAAGCCCATGGTGGTGTCGGACTGCAGCGGCAACCGCGAGCAGGTGTGCCGCGGAGAGGACGGTCTGATGTGCGACCTTACCCCGGAAAGTCTGGCAGAGAACATCACGCTTCTTTTAGACGATGAGGCACTGCGCAGAAAACTGGGGGCTGCCGCAGCCGAAAAAAATGCGGACGCCGCAGAGGAAATACAAAAATTACTTTCCATGCTGAAAGGATGACTTTCGATATGAAAAAGGAACTTCTGATTATTATTCCGGCTTATAATGAGGAAAAAACCATAGGAAAGCTTTTGGATGCACTGCAAAAGCCGCCGGTTTTCGGGATAGCGGATATATTAGTCATGAACGACGCTTCTGCCGATGGGACGGAGCGGGAAGTGAAAAAAAGACAGATACCGGTTGTGACACATATTTACAACTTAGGCTACGGAAACGGGCTGCAGCTCGGTTACAAGTATGCCTTAAAGCACGGCTACCGTTATGTGATACAGATGGATGCGGACGGGCAGCATGACCCTTCCAATATTCCGGTGATTTATGAAAAACTGACGACTAAGGGTGCGGACGGCCGCTGCCCGGACATTGTACTGGGCTCCCGTTTTGTAAAAGGAGCGCCAAAGTATCCGGCAGGCGTCTTAAAACGGATGGCGTGGGCTATTTTCCGTTTTTTTATACGGCTGGGAACAGGCAGAAAGATTACGGACCCGACCACAGGGCTGCAGGGGCTGAACAGGAAGGCCTTTTCCTATTATGCGGGCTACCGGCATTTTGATGACAGATATCCGGATGCCAATATGATTTTGCAGATGCTTCTTCTGGGTTTCCGCATCGAAGAAGTACCGGCGCTGATGCATGTAAGAACCACGGGAAAGAGTATGCATTCCGGCTTGAAACCGGTGGTGTATATGTTCCGCATGACTTTCTCCATGATAGCGGTATTTATCAGAATCAAATGGTTTCGGGTAGATTTGGAGGCAATAAAGGATGAAACTGTTTAATCGGAATTTTCAGAAGGGGGATTTGACAGAACAGACCAATCTGCCGGGCAATCCGGACAGGGGCTGGTATCGCTTATATACGTTTTCACTTGACCGGGGAGTGGATTTGCAGGTGCTTAAGGAAAGCATCAGTGCGGATGACAGTCTGGTGCTGGTAATGTTTGACATCGGCTGCTACCGGGACAGGGATTTGGATGATGCTGCCATGCAGTATATGCGGGGCGTGCTGTCCTTTTTTGTGGCGATGGACAAAGAAATTATCCTGCGCATTGCCTATGACCATGAGGGCAAGGCGCTGGAGAGGGAGCCGTCCCTGTTTGCACAGGTTAAGAACCACATGCTTAAGGTCCGGGAGTTGATTGCCGAGTTTGACAGCCGCATTTTTGTTTTTCAGGGCGTGCTGACCGGCAACTGGGGCGAGATGCATTCTTCCCGTTTTCTGGAAAAAGATAAGCTGCGGGAAATGACCGCCATTTTAACCTCCGGCATCCGGGAGGATACGTTTTTCTCCGTGAGAAAACCTTCCCAGATAAGGAGTATTTATACGGAAGCGGCGTTATTCAGTCAGGGTAATTTTCAGGATATTCACGGAACGGTGCGGCCGCTGGGACTGTTTGACGATGCCATTTTGGGGTCTGAAACGGACTACGGCACCTATGCCGGCAATACCGCCGGGGACATGGACTGGGAAAGTGCATGGAGCCGGGACAAAGAGCTTGGTTTTATTGAAAAGATAGGCAGGGAAGCGCCGGTCGGCGGGGAAGCCATTTACGGAGAGGGCTACATAGACAGCATCTCCCAGGAAAGACTTTTGACGGAGCTTCGCAGACTGCATGTTACCTACCTGAACAGTATGTACGACCGGAATGTGCTGGATAACTGGGCAAGACACAATTACAACGGCAGGGGACCCTGGATGGGCATTAACCTGTACGATTATATCGGAGCGCATCTGGGCTACCGCTTTTTAATCCGGGATGTGAAAATCTCATTTCTGGGGAAATCTGAGGGCGAAAGAGCCTGCGAAGTGACGATTGACATCGAAAATGTGGGCTTTGCCAATCTGTACCGGGAGGCGGAGGTCTACTTAAGCTGGCTGACCGGAAGCGGGGAAAAGGGCAGCAAGAAAATAAGCTGCGACCTGCGGCTTCTGGATGCCGGAAAGCGGGAAAGCTATACGGCAGTGGTCGGATTGTTCGGAAACGCAGGCACCAATTATGCATTTTACCTGACCATCCGCAGAAAGCAGGACGGCAGGGTGATTTATCCCGCCAACAAGATGATGGGCGAGAGTGTTTATCTGGGCTATATTAAATAATAATTTGAAAGAAAGGAGGAAACATAATGACAGCTTTATACTGGGGACTGGAATTTACAAAAGTACTGGGCACCTATTTTGTCCTGATGATTGTGTATCCTTCTTTTCTGTGTAGAAGGTTTTTGAAGGGAAAATCCCTGACCTTCCGCTTCGGTTTCTGTACGACCGTATCGGTGCTGGGCATCAATACGGTGGTGCTTCTTTTGGGACTCATACATCTCTTAAATCCCTGGGTGGTGCGGATTTTGTTTTACGGTCCGCTTGCGTATTTTATTGTGAAAAAAATTCTGTCCAGGAAGGCAGACCTTCCCATGCTTCTGCATGTGCTGAACGGCACCTTCGGCATCCGGCAGTTTTTCTTAAAATCCGGGAAAAAATTGCAAAAAAAATGTGCCGGTATCTTAAAAAGAGGTTTTCGGCGGGTAAAGGGGCATTTTGCGGAATACGGGCTTCTTTTTGTGCTGCTGGTGTTCGGCTGTATGTACTTCAGCTACGGCGCTTTTCAGGATTATTCCTATGGTTTCGGCGACATTTATCCCCACAACCAGTGGATTTATGCCCTGACGCAGGGGCAGATTTTCTCAGACGGTGTGTACCCGGAGGGGATGCACTGCTTTATTTACGCCATGCATACATTGTTTGGCATCCGTATTTACAGCTGCATGCTGTTTACCCAGGGCATTCATGTGATGGTTTTTCTGCTTTCGGCATACCTGTTCCTGAAAGAGATTTTCCGGTTCCGTTTTACTCCGCATTTTGCGCTGGCATTGTTTCTGACGCTGGATGTGGTCTGCATTGACAGTGTATTCGGCATGTCCCGTCTGCAGTGGACCATTCCGCAGGAATTCGGTATGTATGCCATGTTCCTGTGTCCTGCTTTCCTGATACGGTATCTGAATACGCCTAAAGAGGAAATCAGACTGCCGCAGAATAAATGGGGTAAAAAACTGCAGTTTTTGAAAAAGGCTTATTATAACGAAAATTTACTGGTATTTATGCTTGCCATTGCCGTGACGCTGGCGGTGCATTTCTATCCAACCATTATGGCATTTTTCCTGTGCGTGGCATTTGTACCGGCTCTGTTTTCAAGGATTTTCAAGTCCACCCGTTTTGTGTCCCTTGTGGGTGCCATACTGGTGGGCGTTCTGATAGCCGTGGTTCCCATGGTGGGTGCACTGGCTTCCGGCATTCCGTTCCAGGGCTCCATTAACTGGGCGATGAACGTTATCAACGGCGTGGAGGGCGCTGCCTCCGGTTATATGGCGCCGGACGAGGAAACCGATGCCGCAGGCAGCGATGCAGGCGGCGGTTCCGGTACCGATGCGAACGGCAATCAGGGAGCGAACGGCGAGAACGGCGGCACCGGCAGCGCCGGACAGGGTAACGGTGGTACGGGCAGCGACGCAACCGGCGCATCAGGAGCGGACGGAGAGACCAGCGGCACCGGCAGCACGGAAAATGGCAGCACCGGCAGTTCCGGCACCTCCGGCGGGAAAACACCACAGCCGCTCAAGGAGCCGTTTTTCATCCGGCTGAAAGCATTTATTTTGAAAGAGGCAAATGCTCTGTACCGGGCGGGCTACGTGACCCTGTATAAGGAACAGCGGGCGGACGGCTTCTTAAAAATGACGGCGCTGGCACTGGCGGTTTTTGTACTCTGCCGTTTGTTAGCCATGCTATTGCGTTTTGTTTTCCATAGAAAGGGCATACAGGCGGGAATGTTTGACCATTATCTGTCCCTGACACTTTCTACGGTTATTTTCATTGGCATGTACTGTGCGGAAGCACTGGGACTGCCCGCACTGATTGCGGGAGCCAGACTCTGCTCCTCCATACAACTGCTTCTGGCTGCCATGTGTATGATTCCGGTGGATGCAGTCTTTACGCTGTTGGCGGTATTCCTTCCCAGGGCGGTTATGAAAACGGCGGCGCTTCTCTTTACCGGTGCTATTTATGCATTTACCAACATGACGGGAACGTTCCACGGCTATTTATATTACGAGCTGACCCGTTTTAACGGAGCAGTCATGAGCACCTACCGGATTACGGAAACCCTGCCGCACAACAGTTATACCATTGTGTCCCCGGTAGATGAACTGTATCAGGTTATTCAGTACGGTCTGCACGAAGAGGCGGTTAATTTTGTGAACGAATGTACCAAGGACGATTACACCATTCCCACGGAATATGTTTTCTTATTTGTGGAGAAGCATCCGCTGGGGTATGCCCAGAGCCATTTCTTCGGTGGCCCGTCCTGGCTGGCGGCGGAAAAATATCCGGCTCTCTACGAAAGCAATGTAAGCCAGTGCCCGGCTATTTTTACGGCAACGATTTCTCCGGAGCTGGCGGAACCGCCGTTCTATGCGTTCCCGATTTCCTCTGCGGCGTATTCGGATTTGCTGTCCCGTACCGTGGTGGAGTCCCGTCTGCAGAAATGGTGCGAGTCTTTTGAAAAGCTTTATCCGGGCGAACTGAAAACGTATTATGAGGATAAAAATTTTGTATGCTACTATTTCCGGCAAAATCCGGCATGTCTGTACCAGTTGGCAATAGAGGAAGAATGAAAGGGGAAAGAGTTTGGCACAACGGGCGAAACGCAGGCAAAACAGAATAAAGACAGCGCTGCGTTTTGCGGCAGGAATGTTGCTGCTTGCCCTTTTTCTTACCGGACTTCTCTTTGCTTGGGGGAGAAAACGAGGACATGGCAGCGTTACCTTTTTTGCGGAATGTTTTACGGAGTCCTCCCGGTATTTATCCAATCCCAACCGCGGCTTTTACTATATGTACGGATTTGTGATTGCGGATGAAAACGCGGAGTGGGAGGAAACGGTGGCAGAGCGGTTTCGGGAAGATACCGGGACCAATCTGACCATGATTCAGATAAATCTTTGCAATTACCGGGACCGGGAACTGACAGAGCAGGGGCTTGCCGGCATCCGCAGCCTGTTTCAGGCGCTCCGCGGGACGGGAAAGCAGTTGATTGTTCGCTTCCTGTATGACTGGTCGGGAGAAAATGCGGAGACGGAACCGGAAGACATTTCCGTTATTCTGCGGCATATGGAACAGGTCGGTCCCCTTGTGGCGGAAAATAAGGACATCATTTTTACCCTGCAGGGGCTGTTTACCGGTAACTGGGGAGAAATGAACGGCACACGTTACAGTACGGCGGAGGACTGGCATACACTGTACGAAACCTTAAGGACGGCAACCGGGGACAGTGTGTATCTGGCGGTACGGATGCCCATGCAGTGGCGGAATGCCACCGGCTTTGCGGAAATCCCGGAGGCGCTTGAGGACGGCTGCAGGCTGGGACTTTTCAATGACGGTATTCTGGGAAATTACAGCGATTACGGCACGTATGGGGAAGCCTCCCGCAAGGATGCTGGGGATTTTTCCTGTTGGAACCGGGAGGAAGAGCTTGCCTTTCAGGAGGAGCTTTGTGGATATGTTCCCAACGGCGGGGAAGTGATTGTGGATAATCCTTACAATGACTGGGAAGCAGCCATGCAAGACCTTGCCGTTATGCATATCAGCTACCTGAATGAGGACTATGACAGAGAAGTTCTGAAAAAATGGGCAGCCGCCACGGTAGAGGAAGAGGGCTGTTATCAGGGCACGGACGGTCTTTCTTATGCGGAAAGGCATCTGGGCTACCGGCTGCTTCTAAAAGAGGTGAGCGGAGAATATCATTTCTGGAAGGATATTCTTTCTTTACGGATAGACTTACAGAATGTGGGATTTGCGCCGATTTTAAAAGAAGCGGTTCCAGAGGTTATTATAGTGTGTGAAGATACCGGGGAATGCCTGGAAATCCCTCTGGACGTGGACTTTACTTATTTGACGGGCGGAAGAGGAGCAGAACGGGTGGAAACGGTTTCGGCGGACATTTCCCTGACAGGCTGGCAGTCCGGCACCTGTCTGGTGTATCTGCGCCTTACGGATAAGGACAGCGGCAGGCAGATTTATTTTGCAAATGAGCAAAATCCCACGGAATATGGTTACCTATTAGGTACCGTAGAGCTGGAACCCCTGAAAAGCCGGTGAGGGAGCGAAAGAGTGATAGAAACGAGTGACGGAAAGGCAGATTTTATGGAAAGGGCAGAGAAAGTTGCGGTCGGTCCCGACAGAGAAGAGCGGGAACTGCTCCGGCTGCTGAAAGCGGCATTGGCAGAAAATCCGGACCGGAAAAAAATAAAGAGTTCCGGGCTGACGGACGATATAAACTATGAAAAGCTCTTTGCCATGGCGCAGGCGCACCAGGTACTTTCCCTTCTGTATGATGTGCTGGAAACTGCCGCGCAGGAGGAAGCTGTGAACGCACCGGAAACTACCGTGCATGAGGAAACCGGGGAAGCGCCGGAGACTATCGTACAAGAGGAAGCCGGGGGTATGGGCGCATGGAGGGCGGTCTGGCAGCAGGCAGCCCGGCGGACGGTGAGCCAGAATTATCATCTTTTGTTTACCGGCAAGTTTCTTACAGGGCTTTTGAGGGAGGCGGACATTCCGGTTGCTTTATTAAAAGGAACGACGACCTCGGCTTATTATCCGGTGCCGGAACTGCGCAAATCCAGCGATGTGGATTTGTATCTGCTGAAAGAAGGCGATTTGCCGAAAGCCCGGGAGCTTTTTCGGGCACATGGCATGACGATAAAGGAAGAACAACATTCCCTGCACCATCTGGTGATGCAGACTGCGGAAGGAATTGTGGTGGAACTTCACACCCTGATAGCGGAGCCGTTCGACAATGCTGCCATAAATGCCTACCTGAAAAAATGCCGGGAGCTTTTTGCAATGCACACGGAAGAAAAGAAAATTATGGGGGTTACCCTGCCGGTGCTGACCGGCGCCTGCCACGCATACGAACTGCTTCTTCATATGCTGCAGCACTTTCTGCGTGCCGGATTTGGACTGAAGCTTTTATGCGACTGGGTGGTCTTCTGGAAAAAAGGAGTGGCCGATGAAGAACAACAGCTTTATGAAAGGCTGATAGCGGAAAGCGGTCTCAAAGGTTTTTCCGATGTGGTAACAGCTGCCTGTGTGGAATATCTGGGACTGCCGGAGGAAAGTGTAAGCTTTATGAAAAACGGCAGGAAGGGAAACACAAGGGAAAAGCCCGGTAAAAAAGACCAAACAGCAGGGTATACTCTGCCGGCGGCATTTTTAAGGGATGTGCTGGACAGCGAAGAATTCGGAAATACCTCGACGGACAGAATGGTAGCGATGAGAGGCAGCGGTTTTGGCGCTTACACGCGCGAATTTCACCATCAGATGCACCTGAATTTCCCAAAAGCCGGAAAATGTTTTTTGCTCTGGCCCCTGCTCTGGTGCATCACACTGGTACGTTTTTTTAGGAACAACCGGAAAATCAGGAACACATCCGTTAAGGCGGTGTTAAGAAATGCCAAAGAGAGAGGCAAACTGGTAAAAAGAATGTCTCTGTTTGAAAAATAGACTGTTGTCGTATTTAAAAAAGTACAAATTTGTAAATTTTGTTACCTTGACATAAGGTAAAACGTATTTTAAAATAAAGGTAATCAAGGGGGTACCTTTATAGGGGATACCGAATATCATAAAGGTAGAGGAGTTTTTTGTAAAAGGAGTTGAAATTATGAAAAAATATGAGAGCCCTGTTATTTTAGAAAATGAAGATTTAGCAGAAGGCATTTATGCCAACAGCGGAGCCAATCCTTCCGGTTCGGACGAACCGCAGTGCTGGACGGTATCCGTAAATAAGGAGCAGGTAGTGCCACACGAGAAGTACGCAAACTTCCGCGTAACCGCAAACCACGGCAGTGTGCAGCATATTTCTACCGCTTCCACTGTTACCATCGTATTTAACCAGACCATTACCAGTGCAAGCTTTGAGTCCTTCGGCGTCAGCGTAAACGGCTGTACCGTAGTCCTGACCAGAGAACAGCATGGCAATGCCTATAACTGCAACGACAATTACAGTTCCTTACTGAAGGTTTACTGTGATGACCCGGATGGTCTGGCAGTTATTTCTGCCACCATTTCCTGTACGAAGGCACCGAATGTACAGGGCGGTTATGATGACTAAAAAATAACACTTGAGAAAAAGGACAGCATCGTCTGAAACAGGCGGTGCTGTTTGTACGTTAAAGGGTTTGTGAGGGAGTGAGTATGCAGCAGACGTGGAAACGAATAAAATGGATTGGCGGCTACGCCAGACGGCATATCTGGGCGATTGCGGTATATACGCTTTTAGGCCTTGCCGGTACCGGCATCTCCCTTCTGGGAAGTCTGGTATCCAAGGATTTGATTGATATTATTACCGGACATGAAACCGGGCAGGTTGTTATGACCTTCTGCATCATGATAGGCATGAACCTGGGAAGTGTGTTCCTGACGCAGATTTCCACTTACATTTCCACCAAAATCAGCATGAGCGTGGATGCCGGTATTAAAGCGGATATTTTTTCCAAAATTTTAGTGACGGACTGGGAATCCCTGACAGAGTACCATACCGGGGATTTGCTGACCCGCTGGAACGGGGATGCTTCCAACATCGCCTCCGGCATTCTGAGTTTTGTTCCCAATTTAATAATATATCTTTTCCGGTTTGGAAGCGCCCTGTGGATGGTGCTTTATTATGATGCGTCGTTTGCCGTGTTTGCCCTTGTGAGCATGCCGGTTTCTTTCCTTATGTCACGGTATCTGACGAAAAAAATGCAGAACAACAATAACAAAAGCGCAGCCATGAATGCGAAAATGTCCGGCTTTAACCAGGAGGCGTTCTCCAATATCCAGACCATTAAGGCTTTCGATATGATTTCCCTTTATATAGAAAGGCTGAAAAATCTGCAGAAGGAATACATTACCATGCGCATGAGTTATCAGAAAATGAGCATTGTGATTTCTGTTCTGATGACGTTAATCGGCATGGCGGTTTCCTATGCTTCCTATGGCTGGGGTATTTACCGGGTGTGGAGCGGAGCTATCAGCTATGGTACCATGACCATGTTTCTCACTCTGTCCAGTACGCTGACAAGTACCCTGAACAATCTGATTTCGTTAATTCCCACCTCGGTTTCCCTGACGACTTCGGCGGGCAGACTGATGGATATTGTGGAGATGCCGAGAGAGGACTACAGTAAAAAGGAAGAGGTGAAGGCTTTCTGGGAGCGGCATAAAGAGGAAGGTGTGGGACTTTCCGTACAGAATGTTTCCTATGCTTACCGGAACGGCACCGTGGTTTTTGAACATGCTTTTATGGAGGCTCATCCGCACGAAGTGGTTGCTCTTATCGGTCCCTCCGGCGAAGGCAAGACCACCATGTTAAGACTCTTGCTTTCCTTAATTTTATCACAGGAAGGCACTGCACAGCTTTGCACACGGGAGGAAAACATGCCCCTCAATGCTTCCGCCAGACAGTTGATATCCTATGTACCGCAGGGAAATACCATGTTTTCCGGTACGATTGCGGAAAATATGAGAAATGTAAAAGAAGATGCTACGGATGAAGAAATCCGGAATGCTTTGGAAATTGCCTGTGCGTGGGATTTTGTAGAGAAACTGCCGGACGGTATCAACAGCCCGATACAGGAACGAGGCGGTGGATTTTCCGAAGGGCAGGCGCAGCGGCTTTCCATTGCCCGAGCCATCCTCCGCAAGTCCCCCATTTTACTGCTGGATGAGGCAACCTCTGCTTTGGATGTGGCAACGGAACGAAAGCTCTTAAAGAACCTGATGAAGGATGAATACCCGCGTACCTGTCTGGTAACCACCCACCGTCCGACGGTTTTAGAGGTCTGCACCAGAGTGTATGCAATCCGGGACAAACATCTCGAAGTCCTCACGGAAGAGGAGATTAATTATTTCCGGCTGTAGCGGAAATCACAGTAATCGGCACCGTCAGCGATGGTGCCGGTTCTTTCTAATTTCATGTTCATGATATCTGCCAGCACGAAATCCATACGGCACAAGTAGGAAGCCAGTTCCGGACAACCCTCATCCTGACATATTTTGCAGACGCCGCATTCATGGTAATCGTAACCGAGGTCGTATTCCCCGTTTCCCGGTAAAATATCCACAACCCAGTCGTTTTCATACTGATGTTTATGGCTGTCCGCCGACCACTGCAGACGTCCCGGCATTTTCTTTTTATCAAGGTAACTGTCTGCATTCCCCATTGCTTTATGGAAGAGGTGTGATGCACACAGTCCCTCCTTAAATATCGAATAATTTTCTTCTGCCGTTTTGCCGGTACTCCGGTTTAAGGCAATGAAATAAATACCCATGATATAGGAGCTTAACAGTCTGGAAGGCCCGATGTCCTTGGCGCGACCCGCAATCTCCTTATATTCCTTTTTGATTTTCTGCGCGGTATCCTTTGCAAATCCCCTTTTCTTCAATTCCGCCTTAACAGCACTGTGATAAAACTGAAATAAAATTTTAGCATTAAATGTATTTTTCATGCTTCTATTTTAACATAGGAAGAGAAAAGTGTCGATATAGCAGGAAAAGATATTTTAAAATCAGCCTTGAAAGAATAGAGGAATATTTGCCACAATAAATTATACGTACACTCTCAATTTATGTTATGATAACAAAAATCATATATTAAAGGGGCGATAATAACCAATGAGGGTTTATATATAAATAGAGCTGTATGCTTGGGGAAAAGAAATTTTCAACAGAGTGTAAACATTACATGAAAACGCTAACTACGAGTGCATGTACTATTAGTATGCCAGCATGAGCTGAAAATAATATTATTGCATGAAGCAGAGGAGAAAAATATGTATCAGACAGAGGTTATTAGAGGGGCTACGCCTCAATATGTAGTTGTTCCTAGAAGAATACGGCTGAAAATGATGGACTTTCTTGACATGATAGGGGATTCTTGCAGATCATACAACCCGGATAATTTACCAGATGATATTAAAAAGTGTTGTATTTTTAAGGGAGAGCTCATAACAAGGTATATTATCGCTTTTTATACAGATATAGAGCCATCATGCTTCATGAGAATTGCAGAAGAGTTAGATGATTTAAGCCCAGAAGAAATTAGTCCAACAGGTCGGTGGACCGGGCTGTGATGGCGTGAAAAAATAATGACGATGGATAAACTATTAAACAGTGCTTTTCGAGTGTAAACTTCTAATGAAAACTCTTTCCAAAGATTTATGTATTATTAGATTATCAGCAAGAGCTGAAAATAATAATATAGTATGAATAAAGGAGAATTTATCATGAACAGATTTAAGATTGCACAGTACATAGCACTTGGAGCAACAGTTTTATCCGTAACAGGTTTTTGCCTTAACGCAATTGCAGGAGTGGATTTTGGAGCAACATTAATGGGAATCGGTTTTCTGGCTGGTTTAATATCATATTTTTTTGGTGGATTGTTAACAGCTATTAAGATGGCAGGAGGAATTGCAAAATGGGGATGGATAATTGTGCCGTTTCCCTATGACCTGATGACGTTTGTGCTTGCATTCTTTTTTGCTATTTTTGCCTTTGTATTTTTACCGATTATTCCAGTTAGGAAGGCATATAAGGAAAGTGGACTTTACTAATATACTCTGAAGTATTGTTCTGTATTTCTTTTCTTGGAAAGAATAGGAAGGGCCGGAGTTGTATAACTCCGGCTTAAAAGGAGTAAACAGAAATGTATGATGAACGAATCGAATTCTATGAAACTGCTTTTATAAGAGAAGAGATTGAGAAGTGTGAGAATATTGAAGATCTTAAAGCAATAGTTTTTCCCAAAATACGAACCCAACAGGAGGAATGGTCACGCAAAGTAAATGATCTTCTTAGGGAAAAAGGCTATACAAAAACGAAATTCGCAGAGTTGTGTGGAGTGAGCAGGGTATCTGTAGATAAGTGGTGCAAAGGTTCTATCCCAAAAAACAGAGAAACATTTCTGAGAATCGGAATGGCGGCAGGATATTCCATAGAAAAGATGAATCAGCTATTGCAGAGGTACGGAGAATATCCGGCATTATATTCTAAAAGTTTGGAAGATTGTGTATGCATATATGTAATTAGCCATGACTACGGTGAAGAAACAATAAAAAAGTACCAATTTATTCTGAACAAAATTAAGGAAAATATTATACGAGATGATTGTGCGGAAGCAGTAGCAAATGTTACCACAGAAAGATTTGATGCAAAATTGTCTAAAGTGCAGGGAGAAGATGAACTGGAGCAATTTATTACAGATAATATAGCTATGTTCTCGAATGCATATCATAAATTTTATGCATATGTGAAGATGAACATAGCGGCAAATTATATGGAACCGAATTTTGCAGACAGTGTATTTGAAATGGCAGAGGTGCAGGGGTGGTCTTCATCGCTCAGACAATGTGTATCAGCGATTCGGCAAAATAAATGGTATCCCACCAGAAATAAGATCATATCTTTAGGGCTGCATCTTAGTATGGATCATGAACAGATAGATGAAATGTTGGAACTTGCGCATATGGAGCCGCTTTGTGCAAAGAATATATTTGAAAGTGTCATTATGTTTATTTTGGATGATGCAAGTCTTAATGACATGTTGAATATTGAATCAGAGGATTATGATCCAGATGATCTTTGTAACTATGCCAGAGAGATTCTGAGCTCCTTAAATCTTCCAGAAGTAGAAGATTTTATTTCAGAATTACCGGAGGTGGATGATGAGTGGTAAAAAAGGAAATAGTATTGTGGTAATCGAAAATGGTAAAATTACGACATATTCTTTGGATGATAAACTAACCTGGGAAGTAGGGCGTCCTTCAAAAGAAAATATGCCGGATATAAAGCTATATTCTTCAACGGTTAGCAGGCAGCATGGACGATTTCAGAACATAGACGGAATGTGGTTTTATATAGATAAAAAGGGGAAAAATGGAACAATCTATAATGGAAAATACGTGACAACAGGAATTCATGGCAGAATTAAACCGATTACGCTGAAAAACGGAGATGTTCTGATTTTTGGTGGAGGCAGAGAGGCAATAATTAACAGTAAGACAATCTGGGCCTTGTTTTCAAACCGAAAATTTGAAGAGTGTTGGCGTGTGGAAGATACAAAGGGACTTAATAAGCTTTTTTTTACTGATGGTAGACAGACCACTATTTTATCAAATCCGGTAAAGGGCACTGTAATTGAAAAAGAAGATGGAATAGCCATTTACATGGGAGATATTTCCTACCTGATTGGAGATATTTCCGTGACAGGGGTATAGAGGGAGTGTATATAGGTGCCAGAGTTTAATAGCATACTTGAAAATGTCTTGAAGGAATTAGATGAACATTTATATTTGTTTCCACAGTTTGAACTTAGAAAATGGAATAATGAACCCAAACTCTTGGGAACGGGTGGATTTTCATACGTATATGAGATGTATAATAAAGAAAGGCCGAACATGCAATTTGCTTTGAAAGTCATGGGCCTTCAACAACATACGATAAGCTCGGCAGATTTTTGGAATGCTGTACACATCCAATGGATTCTTTGTCATGATTCGGCATATATTACGAGGATTCTTGATGCCAAAGAATTACTGATATGTTTAGATGATGATGGTAGGATTATAGATGTAAAAGATGTAACAAAGGAAGTATGGGAAGAAAAAGGAACTTGTCTGCATATGCAGTTTGTCCTCATGGAAAAATTAGATGAACTGATAGAAAAAGATCGTTTTGGCAGAGTTAAGTATTTGAAAGAAGAACTGAGAACGGAAAGAGAAGTACTTAAATTTGCACTTGAAATAGGACAGGCACTTGCCGTTTCCCATGATAATAAATATTTGCATCGAGATATTAAAATTGAAAATATCTTTTGGGATGTATTAGAGAAGATATATAAACTTGGTGACTTTGGAATGTCAAAATGTACCAAGGACGGAAATGCAGAAACTATTATCTATACGGATGGCTATGGAGCACCGGAAATTGAAAGAAAACTCTATCGTGGATACAATATAACTGCGGATATTTATTCCTTTGGTATTACATTGTACTTGCTTTTAAATGATTTGAGATTTCCGGGATCAGATGGGTATTATGTGAAGCCTGAGGTCCAATATAATCCTGAATTTATCTTTCCTGCACCGGTGCATGCCTCGGAAGAAATGACTCGTGTTATTAGGAAAATGTGCAGCTTTTTCTCAGAAGAACGTTATCAATCAATGAATGATGTCCTCACAGAGCTTGCAGGGGTACTGGAGATGACAAGAACAGAAAAGAGTGACGAACTGATAGAGTTGGCTGACATAGTAACGGAGACTTTTAAGGCGGATAAGGATGACAATAATGGAAAGCAGAAATCGGGAAAACAGACAAAAACAAGAGCAGAACGAAAAGAAGAACAAAAGATAATAGATATGTTATACAGAGAAGACAGTGTAAAATATTTTGCTGTAATAACAGTACTTCTTACATTGTTGTATAAAGGGTTACAGACAGAGTATGCTATTGATTCAAACTGGATGTTATATACATTGTCCGGAGCAGTTTTGCTTGAAGCAGTGTTACAAAGGCTAAAAGAATTTTACCTGTCGTTCGGAATAATCATTTTGTTTTGTATCGGTGCATCTATATATTCCACGGGAGTGACTGCTCCACATATTATTTGGATTTTATGTATAATTATTAACTGTCCGGTTCTTACCCTGGCAGGGGCGGCATCTGCCGGTTTGTGGATTGTAATGGAACTGACCGGCAGTTGGTCATTCTTAAATTACATCAGTAAGTGGGATTGTGGATGGCTTTTTTTAACGGCAGTTTTGTTTGTTATAAAAAAATATTTTGACATGCGTATAGAATGGGGAAAGACAACGTACATACGGGCAAGCATACAGAATTATATATATGATAAAATGGGTCCGGTAATGCTTTTTTTAGGTGGATTACTCTTCATTTTGCAAAAATATGTCGGGGTAACTGTTCCCTATATAGTCAGACATTTACATTTGATAAAAACCGGAATAGTGTTGTCTATTGGAATGATTTTATTTAGAGGTACAAATTTAGAGAAAGAGGAAGAAACAGGGGAGTTGGAAGATAGGGATGATGAATTCTTGGACAAATGAGGATGTAGAAGCCATTCTAATACAGCTTAATAGACAAAATCTTCCCTTTGACAAGTATGAGTTCATAGGTTTAGGAGAAGGTCTTTCCATGCTTGGAACCGGTGCATCCGCGAATGTATATGAAGTAATTGCGAAGGGAAAGAAAAAAAAGAGATATGCTGTTAAAGTGATCGGCTTCAACAATAAACATATAGACACGGAGAGTTTTCGTGATACTGTACATATACAAACTTCCTTGGGGATTCATAGTAACAATATTGTAAAAATATATGATTTCATAGAGTTGAGAGTATGGATTGAAGGGGAGCATAATGTGGTAAAGGTCGAAAGGGTTGCTCCATATGAAGAAACAAAACCGAAAGGTAGTTTTCTTCAATTACAGTTTGTTCTGATGGAAAAACTGGTTCCCGTTTTTATTTCAGGACAGTTTAAGCGTAAACTAACACTGCATAAACTTGAAATGTATAATGAGAAAGAAATAATAAAATTTGCTTACGATATAGGCACAGCTCTTGACAATGCACATAAGCGAGGTGTAATCCACAGGGATGTTAAACTTGAAAACGTATTTTATGATTTACAAGGTGAGTGCTACAAATTAGGTGATTTTGGCATCGCTCGAACAACAGATAACGGATTAGCAAGTACCATTGCTTTTACAAAAGGCTATGGTGCACCTGAAGTTGTAGGCACTTTGGAAGATAAGTATGATTGCACTGCGGATATCTATTCCTTTGGAATGATGTTGTACATTCTTCTGAATGAATTAAGATTTCCCGAATCAGAGAATTATCATCCTAACGTGTATCAGTATACACAAGGATATACCCCCCCGGAACCGATAAATGGCTCAGACAAGCTCGTCAGGGTTGTTTTGAAGATGATTAATTTTAATCCGGATGACAGGTATCAGACTGTAGAAGAAATATTAAATGAATTGGATCAGTTGAAATATGGTCATAGGGTAAAATATCAAAGAGAACATAAGAGCGGGACACTTATATTAGGAACAACGTTTACATTGATAGGCTCTTCCATATGGAAATTGTCATTTTCAGAGAACGCGGTGCTTGATTTTTCGATATGGACATATATTTTTTTGACTTTGTGTCTCGTCAAATATATGTTGAATATCCTTAAAAAGAAAACGACATTTGTAAATATGACAATATTTGTTACGGGAGTATATTTGCTTATTTCATCGAACTTTTCCTGGTGGAAATTTCTTTTTCTGATTATAACAGTAATATCCGGTGGGGTAATAACAGGAGCCCTTGCAGGAGGAGCAATTACTGCTAATTTTATATATATAATTATGCAGGTAGCAGCATTGAAAAGCGAAGATTATTATGAATATCGATGGTTGGCTATACTTCTGCTTACCTTGGGGGTATTCTTACTGTTTGCATATTGTCTGCTTAGTGAAAGAGATGAACAGATTACAAAAATATATTTAAAAAAGAATATCTTTTGGAGTGGTGTTACGTTGTATTATGTATTGCTTTCGATGATGGAATGGAATATCACAGCTACTAAAGGATGGACGTTTAGGATGTATGAATATATTTTGGGCAGAGAAAACCTAAATTGGGTATTATCATGGAATCCACAATTAGTTGGTATTTACGGAATGCTTTTTTGCATTATCTGGGTGTCAAGAGAATGGTTGCTCATTCTTTGGGAAAAAAGATTACTTAAGAAAGAAATGGGAGCAAAGTACTTAGCTTAGTTTCATATAGGAATGATAAAAAGCCTGATGTCCGAAATGGTCATTGGGCTTTTTACTGCTAAATGTAAACTTGGGCTGAAAATGATATGCAGATTTTAAGATAAAATAATGGCATATATAAGACGGAAAACAAGGAGACTGTCATGAAAAAGATATTAAAAAATATAGGATTTACAGTTTTTTATTTTGTATTCTGTATTATTCTTTTTGCTTATGAATCTATAAAGTATGTGCTTAGCGGAAGAAATGTACATAGAAAGGTGTTCATAATAGCAGGATATATCGGAGCAATTGTAGCAGCAATATATAAACCAATATTTTTTTGTACTATACTGGGGCTTTTTTTATTCGGTATATTGTCATTGGCAATTTATACAACAAAACATTCCGAAAAGAAAAAGACACATGGTTCCGGTGAACAAGAAGAATATCAAACATCAGAACAACAGAAAGATTTATTTTTTGATGGTATGTCTTTGGAGGAAGCAAAGAAAGAGTATAGAAATCTTATGAAAAAATATCATCCGGATAATGTTGGTGGAGATCTTGAAATGACCCAGAGAATATCGGCTGCTTACAGTCAGTATTGCAGGTTATATACGCATTAATAGTTCTTATAGTTATTGAAATTTGCAAAGTTAAAAAAACATTCTGACTATATGCGATATTAAAAGTTGACATTTCATATTAAAACAAATATGATAATTTATGACACTGTTAACAAAAAAATAGCTTAACAAAAAAGTGTAGCGGTATAAATATGCAATGGAAGATTAACTGTATAGGTATGGGAGAACAAAAGTGAGGAGGCGAGGTATGGAGATATTTGATGAGACATCAAAAAAAATCGGTACAGAAGCAGACCAGACAGGAGAATTATTAGAAATCCTGTTAAACACGAGGGAACAAGGGCAAATGATGGAGCAATTAATTCGAAATCAGATTGAAGTAAAGGATGATATGATTAATAAGCTTCATAAAGAGCTGGAGTATTATAAGCAGGATGCGGCCGACAGGTTTGTGATTCAACTTATGAAGGCAGTCATAAAGGTTCGCAAGGATATGACAAAATTGCTGCTGTCCGACAAGTGGATAGAAATGTCTGCAGATGATTTAAGAAGGGAATATCAATATGCATATGAGGATATTTCAGATTTACTGGAACAGCAGAATATAGATCCCTATAGTTCTATGGCAGGAGATGATTTTGATGCATCCATTCATCAGGCTAAAGTTGAAGTAACGGACGACCTATCGTTGGATAAAAAAATCAAGGAAAGTATTTCTGAAGGGTATAAAAAAGCGGATAAAGTTATACTGCCGGAAAGAGTTATCGTATATCAATATAGAGTATAAAAGCAGAGGAGATTAAAACAATGAGTTACGTATTCGGAATTGATTTAGGAACAACATATTCTTGTATTTCATACATTGATGAGTATGGAAAAGCTATAGTATTAAAGAACAGTGACGGTGATCATACTACCCCGTCTGTTGTCATGGTGGAGTCAGAAAATAATATTATCGTAGGCGCTGAAGCAAAGAGGTCTATTGAAATAGAGCCGGATAAAACAGTTCAGTTTATTAAGAGAAAGATGGGGAAAGAGAATGATACGGTTAGTCTTAATGGCATAACGTATCATGCACCTGAGATTTCTTCAATGATATTGAAAAAAATTGTCAATGATGCCAACGAAGAGCTTAGGCAGACAGGTGTACTTAAGGATGGAGAAACAATCAAGGATGTGGTAATCACCTGTCCGGCATATTTTGGGATGAATGAAAGACAGGCAACAAAAACAGCAGGTGAATTAGCCGGCTTAAATGTATTAAACATTATTAATGAGCCAACTGCAGCGGCAATCAGTTATGGTGTATCCGGTAATGATAAAAATGAAACGGTTCTCGTCTATGACCTTGGGGGCGGTACGTTTGATATCACGGTGATGAGTATTGCTGGAAGCGACATATCCGTAGTCTGCACCGGAGGAGACGATCAGCTTGGGGGAAAAGACTGGGATGAGGCTCTCATGGATTATATAATAGAGCGTTATGAAGAGGAAAACGGTGAAGATCTTTCTGAAGATCCGGAGTCTATTGCTACCCTGTACGTAGAGGTTGAGCAATGGAAAAAAGCACTTACATCCAGAGAAAAAGTTAATATATCCGTTAACGGACCGGCTGGACGATTCCGTGAGGAACTTACCCGGGCAAAATATGAGGAGCTGACAGCGGATCTGTTAAACAGAACCAAAAATCTTCTTGATGATGTACTGGCTACGGCAGAAAAACAGGGATACCCTATTACAAAAATTGATAAAGTTCTTCTGGTAGGCGGCTCTTCAAGAATGCCTCAGGTTTCAGCAATGATTGAAAAAGACTATCATGTTATGCCGGTTCTTACGGATCCGGATGAAGCAGTTGCCAAGGGTGCTGCTATTTATGCAAGCAATGAAAAAGCATATAACGATTTTGTGGCCGGTGAGGCAGCTAAGGCTGGTAAAACCGTTGAGGAAGTTAAGGAGAATAATCTTGTTACGGGTGAAATGGACAGAAAGTTTGCACTATCTGCGGGTGGTGCTGCCAGTGGAGCCTTGAAAATTAATATTACAAATGTATTGTCAAGAACATATGGTTTAGAAGTAGTTGATGATAATAATAAAAGTATAATTGCCAATATGCTTATGATTAACGATAAACTACCTGCTACGAGAACGGAGACTTTCTATACGCATTCTGATAACCAGAGAGGTGTAACTCTTAAGTTATATGAAAGTCGTGCAACAGACAAAAGCATGGATATCGAAGGGAGAAGTCCGATTACAGAAATAGAAATGACATTCAACCAAAGAGTTCCGCAAGAAACACCCATAGAAACGACAATGGCATTAGATAGCTCCGGTATACTTCATATTATTGCTGAGGAACTGTTGAGTCATTCTAAATTGGATACCGCATTCCAATTATCAAACCAGATGACAGATGATGAAATGAACAGTGCAGCATTACGAATGTCTTCTGCAACAATTGAATAAGGAGGAAGGATTTTGATAGCATTTGTCTTATTTGGTGCGGCGATTTTTGCAATAATTTTCTTTATAATAGGAATAGGTATCAAGGCCTTGGCTGCAGCATTTGATGCGCTTATCCTATCATTAGAAAGTACATGTATCATAGGTGGATTTGCAGCAATGGTAGGAATTGTGTTGTACTTGATATATTCCATCTTAGATGAGATTGCTCAAAGCGGTTTTACATCTGCGATAAAGTCAATTATTTTTCTTGTCGTAATGTTGGGAATTTTTTGGGGACTGGTAGGTGATCTGGGTACATTATTATTAAATATTATCGAGATATTCGCACTGGGCATATTGAATGTGATTAAAAATATATTGGAATGGATGGCTGACACTTGCGAATGCGCATACATCAAATTCTTAACAATAATCATGAAACATATTGATAAGTGTTAGGAGGAAAAATGGCAGATATACAAACAACAGTCCTGATTAAATATGGAATTGACATTGCACAGGAAAATATTTTCAAGCTCTATAAGATAGACACAGCTGATATTTCCTCACAGGACATTGAGGATAAAATACAGGAAACACGCAAACGGTGGAACACCAGTATTAATGGAGCAAATGAGAAGAATGCTGAGCGAGATAAAATACGGCTGGAAAAGGCGGATAAGTATGAGGCAATTCTGAAGGATTCTAAACTTCGAAAACAGGTATTTGATTTTTATAATAAGCAAGGCGAAAAAAAAGGAGGAGATGTTGCTCCCGGAGGTGGAACCACAGAATTTGCACGGGAATATTTTGAATTAGTCGCTACGACTAAAAAAATTAAAAAGGAAGATGTAGATTTCTTTTTCAAGTATTATCAGTCAGAGAGAAAGAATAAGAAAGCAATTCTCGAAATGCTTAAAAAAGAAATGAAGATTAATTTCCTTGGTAAAGAAGACAAATATGGGGATGAAGTTGATACGGAGGATGAGGACGAAAAAAGAAAAAAGAATACCGGTCCCTTGATTGTCAATTTATTTCAGGAAGCAACCATATTAAAAATTCGCAGAGCATTTGATAAGTTTGACGAGGCAGCCCAAAGCGTTGAGATCTGTAAGAAATATCCCAAGATACGAGATGGACTGTATGAATTCCTGGAAATTGGGGATGTTAAAGATGCAGAACAATTCGCAGAGCTTATGTCAGCCAAGGGTAAAGAAATATATGCAATAAGGCAGGAAAGAGGAACAGAATATGTTCCTCTTGTAGACTTGTTTAATATACTTCAAAGCATTGCTGATTATCAGGATGTGGTTGATAACATTCCGGAGTTTAAGCTTCTATTAAAATATCCTAATTTAACACCATATATGTTTGCTTTTGTTGACATGAAACCCAGTACAGTTAAGGGAATCATTGACATAGCAAAAAGAGACTATACTTTCAGGGATGATACAGATTTTCTGTTAAGTTATTATAAACCGATACATGATAATTTCGGCATTAGTGACAGTGGAATAGGATCTATACTTAGAAAAGCTGAAAAAAAAGCAAAGCAGAATAAAGTATTAAATAGTATTGATGAGAAGCTGGGGCGTAGTAAAAATAAGCGAAAAGTATCAATTGGAGCAGAAATCGTACATTGGTTAGTATACTGGCCTATATATGCTGTATTTCTTGTATTTGAAATTGCAAAATTTATTTTTACAAAGGTACATTACTTTGCAATTCCGACTTTTGTATTGCTTCTGGGTTTAGAAAGCTGGTTAGTCCCTAAACGCGGAATTGAGAATCTGCTGATTTTAAGAAAATTGTTTTTCAAAAGTCAATGGTTATCTTATCTGAATGATTTCTGGGGAGTAGTCGGAAGAAACTGGGTAGAAAATCTTCTACTGTCATTGGTATTAATTATTATCCTACTATTGATATACATTCTTCCGCCATTGTTTATATATTTATTCATTGCAGAATTTTCAGATGACTTTAACAAACGATTTGACTGGGTGGGAATAGAAAGAACCTTGCGTCAGATGCTTGACGGTCAGAAAAGAAAATCAGAGGAACAGTACATATCTCATAAGAAATTATTTTTTAAGAATAAGATTCCTAAAGTTATCATTAACTTGCTATGTCTGATAATGACAGTGGTTTTAATTGTTATAGCTTCAAAGGAACTAAAAAAATACAATGAAGCGAATAAAAATGCATTTCAGGAATTAGAGACAGAGAGTAACAATGATATAGGAGAGTCGGATGAAAATTATATAGGCGATATAAATCTACCTGAGGAAATTGTAATGGTTATTAAGGAAAATTCATCTAACATCAGATTGGGTCCGGGGACAAATTATGATGTAATAGCTACTGCTCATAAGGGAGATACTTTTTATGCGACAGGCAACCAGGAAACAGCCTCAAACGGAAGAACATGGTATGAGATATATATTGACAATGAAAAGACGAAAACTGGATGGGCCAGCCAGAAAGTGATAGAGTTTCAGTAATACCAAGAAAGCAATTTCAGTATGGCTGTAAAGTTGAACTGAAAAAGGATTAAATAAAAACAATAGAATAAGAATATAAAAATAAACTACGAAAAGGAGAAAATACAAATGGGATTCTTTTCCAAAAAGGACTATGTGTGCGAAAAATGTGGAAAATCTTTTCAAAAGAGATTCAGCATAAGGGAATGCATCTGTGATGAGTGCCAGAAAAAGGAAGAAGAGGAGATGATGGCACTTGAGAAGCCTATTCAGGGTTACATTTATTATGCAAACAATGTCCTAAGCAGATTCTATACCAACGATGAGATGAGAACGATAATTGAAAGGAAGAGCAGGTTGCTTGAAAAATTCAAGAATGCTTCTGGGATTACAAGAGAGGAGTTACAGAATGCGAGTGATAATTATAGAAAGCTTACAGACGAACAAGCAACTGAAATTTTAGGAAGAGTCGCAAACTCTACTTTGTCATCTACTGTGGGAGCTTCTTATTCCGGCTCTTTCTTTGTGCCAACTTGTTATGAAGGAATGATTGTTGATGCTGAAGATGTTTTTGCAGTTGGATATACGACAGATTACAAAACAGACATGGGATCAAATGAGATGATTCTTTGTGCTATTTTTACAAATGATCCTTATATTCCGGTTTTCCCTATGATTTATGTTGGCAAATTAGGTATTTTTGACTTTATGAAGGGCAGGAAGGGGCGAGCCGGTGTAAATGCATTATTTGAAGCTATGTGTCCTAATCTTACATACCCTGTTGGTGACATTAAGCAATTGAAAAAGCAGATAAAACAGGAAAAGCTTGTTCGGGGAAAAATTGATATAACACTTATGTTGGACTTAATAGGTATTGTGTCTGCCGGGACAGAACTATTTGATACAAAGAAGATGCATAGCGAATTGCTCTCTGACACACGGCAGATGCTTGATCAAATGGGGTATATTCCGGAAAATGATATTAATGAAATTTTACATATGGATAAGATGTTTAACCGTAATTTCTGGAAGAAACAGATGGATAGAATGATAAAACAAGGCTGATGTAAGCAAAATAATAGCTTGGAACTAATGGGAGGATAAGAATGAAAAGCAAGGCAACGAAAAGAGTTTTAGCGCTTATACTATCCTTTATGATGTTTTTTTCATTAATATCATGGGATGAACTGGCTTTGAAAACAAATGCAGAAGAAACAAAGGATGAAATATTCATTAAAACAGAAAACGTATCGGGCAACGATATATCAGGGAATGACGTTTCCGGAAATGATGTCTCTGAAGGCGAAAAAAAATTAAGAGATGATTATGACAGTTATTATAGATACATAGATGCTTTTTTATTGGATAGCGACGAGCAATATACGCAGTTTAAGGGTAAGCGCTCAATAACATGACGCCTTATAAAAAAATCGGGATGGTGTATAATACCATCCCCAACACTAGCTACTGTTTACATTGCTCCTGCACCTCTGGTGCCCATGGCATCAACTCATCCAGTTCTTCTGGATAACGCTGCCATTCTGAACCAGGCATGTATAAAAGCAAATGCTGAAGATAAGCATATACATTGAGACCATTCGCTTTTGCAGTCTCAACTAAGCTATAGATCGCTGCGGATGCACTTGCTCCCTTAGGAGTATCGGCAAAGAGCCAATTTTTTCGTCCAACAGTAAATGGACGAATGGCATTCTCCGCTGCATTGTTTGATAGAGAACATCTTCCATCAAGAAGATAGTTTTCCATATATGGTTTTTGATTCTGAGCATAGGTAACAGCCTTTCCTAAGGCTGATCCTTTTAATGCATTTATAGAATCAAGCCAACACCAAAAAGCCTCAAGAACTGGTTTTTCCAATTCAAGACGCTTACAGAATCTTTCTTCACTTGATAGGTCTTTAAGGCTATCTTCGATAGCAAAGAGCTTATCACAGTACTGAAGACCTATTTCAGCACTGGTTAATGGAGCATCTGGATCTTTTCTTTGTGGAATCGCTTCCACAAACTTGCGTCGCAGATGTGCCCAACAGCCAACTCTGGTTATATCAGTTAGTTTGTTATACCCAGAGTAGCCATCTGAATGGACATAGCCCTTAAAGTCCTTCAGATACTTGACCGCATGATCACCATTCCTTGATGGTTGGTAATCATAAAGGACGATTGGATGTTTCCCATCATTTCCCGAGCGGTACAACCACATATATGACTTGGTCTGTGGTTTCTTACCGTCCTCTTTGAGGACTTGAACTGGAGTCTCATCACAGTGGAGGATGTCTCGACTCATTAGTTCCTGTTTAAGCCTATCTACAACAGGCTTTAAATGATCCTCACTACTACGAATGATCCAGTTTGCCATAGTAGCTCGGCTGAGACCGATACCAATCTGTTCCCAGTCCTTTTCCTGTCTGTATAGAGGTACGCTATTAACGTATTTCTGATACATGACACGGGCAACGGAACTTGGCGATGCTAGTGAGTGATTTAATACGGATTTTGGAGTAAATGCTTTACGAATGAAAGGTTTTCCTTTGTGCTTGCAAGCAGGGCATTCACATGCTTGCTGCATATATCGAATTACCTTAACCTTAGCTGGAATGTATTCCAATTCGTCACGTACTTTGACATAACCAATTTCTCTTAATGAGGAACCACACTGATCACAAAACATGTCATCAGGATGGATCATACAAGGGACTTCCTCTATCGGAAGATCCTTTAATAGTTCTTCGCGGGTTGTTTTTGTTTTCCTTTTGTAGATGCAACCCTTGCGCTCAATGAGCGGTTCCTGGGCATCAGGATTCATTTCCGCTTCAGCCTCATTAAAGAGAGAGAGCTGGCCTTCTATCTGAATGGCAGTCTTCTCACTGGAAGATCCAAACTTTTCTTTACGAAGCAAAAGAATCATCTCAGTTAGATTGCTCACCTGATTCTGTAAGTCCTTTATGGTGTTTTCAAGGTGCTCAATGTAGGCATCTTTTTCATTCATAACCGGTATAATTCCTCTTCTAATTGATAAGATAATTATACCACAAAAGTGCCTGCAAAGCCAGTAAAATCAAGGCTTTTCGAGACTTTTGCACTAACAAAAATCTCCCTTGTTTGCAGGTCTGATGGATTGTTTTTGTTCAATCTGAAGACCTTCCATGAGCCAACGGAATTGTTGCCGGGTAATCGGTTTTACCTCCGCTTCATCCCGTGGCCATTTAAAGGAACCATTCTCAAGTCTCTTGTATAAGAGGACGAATCCATCTCCCTCCCAGAGCAGAGCTTTCATTTTGTTGCGGTTTCTGCCGCAAAACAGAAACAAAGAATTGGAGAATGGATCTAATTGAAACTGTTGCTGAACAATACCAGCTAAACCATCAATGGATTTACGCATATCGGTATAGCCGCATGCGATATAAATGTTTTCAGCAACGGTAATATCGCCTAACATGTAACTTGCAGCGCTAAGAGCACTGCCTGAATTGTTTCCTGACTTGTGCCTTCATTTATTTCAATAGTGGCCGCGCCAAGATGAATGATGACTGCGGCCTTTGTTTTCGGAACGGGAGTTGATACTTCCATTTTTTTGAATACAGTCGGCTTGTTATCATCTCGAATAACAGGAGCCGGAAGAGATGATAACATTTCTTCTCGTAGCCTCTTTAGATTTCTATAGTATGTCTGTTCAATAATACCATGATCTTTACACCAGGCTTTGACAGTCATACCGCTTGCTCGGCACTCGCTGATAATGGATTTCCATTCCTCGCGTTTTAGTTGTCGACGAACTTTAGTAACTTGATCCATGACTAACCTCCTCGCGTTACTACGCATTACTATAACTCTCGTTACTATATGGAGTTTATTATCCCATGGATCTTAACAGTGCCGAAAGGCATCAACTTATTGAGCGCTTACACACGACCAAATTTGATGTGCTGGATTCCAACGGTAAGAAGCTTGCGGTAAAGAAAGATTATGAGATTGTGAAGTATGCTTATGCGGATGGCAGTGAAGTAAAGGATACCGATATCATCCCTGCCGGAACGGAGATTTTTGTAACGGTGAAGGCAAAAGAAGGAAGCGGATTTACCGGTGAACTGACCGGAAGCTACCGTGTCGTACAGGCGGATATCAGTAAAGTAGCAGCAAAGGTAACGGACCAGACCTACACCGGTTCAGCCATTAAACCCGGAAAAGAGGATATTACTCTGACCGTGAAGAAAGTACCTCTTACTGCGGACGATTACGAAATCGTAAGCTACAGCAACAATGTAAAGAAGGGAACAGCCACCGTGATTATCAGAGGCGTCGGCAACTACGGCGGAACCAAGAAGATAACCTTTAAGATTAAGAGCAAAAAGGTTGGATTTTTGTGGTGGTAAATTACGAACAAACTCTTGCATCTGCTTTGCAGTCTGTGTTATCATGATTGCAAAGCAGATTTTCTTTTGTCGAAATAACATTCTAAATGCAAATCTTTTTGTGAGGAACCTTAATTCTTCAATGGTTCCGCACAGGTCGGAAATTCCTGCTTTATTCTCAACTATCAATCAGGCAGGAAGTCGGAAACCTTGTGCAGACAACAAAAAGATGCAGAAGTACGGTTACTGCCGCAATACAGGCAGAAAAACATCATTCTGCCGGAAAAGAGGTAAGATGAACCGTAACCGTAACTTTAAAAGCAGTGTGTTTTCCCTGATGATGCAGGACAAAGTAAAAGCACTGAATGTTTATAATGTGCTGGGGGACAGCCATTTTGACAATCCGGAGGATGTGGAAATTATTACAACAGACGGCGGAATTTCATTGTCTGTCCGAAACGATGCATCTTTTATCATCGGAACAGACATGAATTTTTATGAACACCAGTCAACTTATAACCCCAATATGCCCATGCGCAGCCTGATTTACTGTACGGATGCCATAGACAGGCGGATTAAAGAGAAGAATGAGAATCTGTACGGACACAAGCAGATTAAGATACCCACGCCCCGGTTTGTGGTATTTTACA
>ERZ808242.176-NODE-176-length-49557-cov-10.468426_pt1 | contig 49557 bp, 39 predicted proteins | sample MGYA00521244_ERZ808242 | MGnify/ENA primary metagenome ERZ808242 (study PRJEB31516, sample SAMN03275573) | gut metagenome | biome: mammalia-associated habitat; material: feces | host: Papio cynocephalus | place: Kenya | collected 2012-07-27 ... | reverse complement strand
AAACCGGTGCCGGCGTCGGTCTTCATCAGGGTCTCGACGCACCACTTGATCTCCTTGTCGTCCTGAGATGTGAAGGCTTTCATCATGATGCTCATAGGCCAGATGTAGTCGTAGCCGATGTGCGGACCTCCGATTCCCTCGCCGGCCTTGCCCTTGAAGAAGTAAGGGTTGTCCTCGCTCCAGACGAATCTGCGGGTGTTCTGGTAGATCGGGTCGTTGATGTTGATGTCGCCGAGATAGGCCATTGCAAGGAGGCTCGGAACGTTGGCGTCATCCATCATCAACTGGTTGCCGAAGCCGTCCACCTCAAAGGCGAAGATCTTGCCGTATTTCGGGTGGTTCACGATGGCATATTCATAGAGTGCTTTCTCGACTTCGGCTGCGAGGTCAAGGCATTCTTTCGCAAGTTTCTTGTTGTGGTTGACATCCGAGAGGATCTCGGCCGCCTTGCGTAACGAGGTGACAGCGAAGAAGTTGGATGGAATCAGGAACTCGAACATCGTGGCATCGTCGGATGGGCGGAAAGCGGAGGCGATCAGACCCACCGGCTTCACAGGGTTGCCACGTCCGTCATTGGACTTGGTGTCGAACTGGCGGTCGGTCTTCCTTGCGAATCTGTAAGGGCCAGGACCGTCCTTGCGCTGCTGCTCCTTGAACGTCTTCAAGGTGACCTGGATGGAGTTCAGCCAAGTCTCGCCGAAGACAGAGTCGTCACCGGTCACCTTCCAGTACTGATAGGCCAGACGGATAGGGTAGCAGTGGGAGTCGATCTCCCATTTGCGCTCGTGGTCGTAAGGATTCATGTCCGTCAGATCGGATTCCCATTCGCTGCCGGTAGGACCTTCGTTGAACGCGTTCGCATAAGGATCCAGGCAGATCAGCGAGAACTGGCAGTTGATCACCCCCGCGAGCATATTCTTGAGGTGTTCGTCCTCGTTGGCAAGCTGGATGTAAGGCCAGACCTGCGCTCCAGAGTCTCTGAGCCACATGGCGTGGATGTCTCCTGTGTAGACGAACGTCTTGAAGTTGCCGTTCTCGTCTTTGCCGAAGTGCACGGTGGTGTCAAGGGTGTTAGGGTAGCAGTTGGCGAACATCCATGCGAGGCGCGGGTTCTTCAGGATGCCTTGCATCTGGGCGATCTTGTTCTCTACGGCCTCGGAGCGGAAAAGCCTGTTTTCAGGAGCCGGACGCTGCGACTCGTAATCCTTGGCTTGCGCCAAAACGCCGCTGAGCATAAAAATGGCCGAAGCCAGAAGTAGTGTGCGTTTCATTACTTTATTTTTCATTAGTGTATGAATATGGTCTGTCCTCCTTCGCGGTACCTCTGACCGTGTCAGGTACAGAGTCCACAAGATACGTAATTTTCGCTCCACTGGCAAGGTCTTCATGACGGAAATAGTTCCTGCTCCAATCCTTTCCGTTGATTCTCACATTTTTAACGTAGAAGTTGTCTTTTGAATTATCTGGAGCTTCCAACGTGATGACCTTACCGTCCGGCCTACTGATCACAGCCTTCTTGAACAGCGGAGTTCCGATCGCATATTCATTGGACCCTGGGCAGACAGGGTAGAATCCGAGGGCGGAAAAGACGTACCAGGCGGAAGTCTGTCCGTTGTCCTCGTCGCCGCAGTAGCCGTCGAAGTTGGAGTTGTAGAACTTGTCCATCACCTCGCGGATCCGCTGCTGCGCCTTCCAAGGCTGGCCGCACCAGTCGTAGAGGTAGAGCATGTGCTGGATCGGCTGGTTGCCGTGGGCGTAATTTCCCATATTCATCACTTGCATCTCCCTGATCTCGTGGATAGGGAAGCCGTAGTAGCTGTCGTCGAAGACCGGAGGAATTGTGAATATGCTGTCGAGCTGTCCGGCAAAGACATCGTCTCCTCCCATCAGGTCAATCAGGCCCTGAGGGTCGTGGAACACTGACCACGTGTAGTGCAGACTGTTGCCTTCCGTGAAGTTTCCGCCCCATTTGAGAGGACTGAAAGGTCTTTCGAAAGAGCCGTCAGCCTTCTTCCCGACCATAAGCTTGTACTCGGGATCGTAGAGATTCCTGTAATTGAAGGCGGCCTTGGCGTATGGCGCGAGTTCTTTTTCACTGCGGCCCAGAGCCTTGCCGAACTGGTAAATGCACCAGTCGTCATAGGAATATTCAAGTGTCCTCGCAGCGTTCTCGTTGATGCCGACATTGCAAGGGACGTAGCCGAGGCTGTCGTAATATTCCCAACCAAGGCGGCCTGTCGAGCTGACCTCAGGATGAACCGCATGCGCTCCATGGGTGACTGCTTTCCAGAGTTCTTCAGCATCGTAGCCGCGAAGTCCCTTGAGCCAGGCGTCGGCCACCACTGACGCGGAGTTGTTTCCGACCATGCAACCCCTGTGTCCAGGGCTTGACCATTCAGGCAAGAAACCGCTTTCCTTCCAAGCGTTGACCAAACCTTCCTGCATCTTCACGTTCTCGTCAGGATAGACGAGATTCAGAAGAGGAAAGAGGCATCTGAATGTGTCCCAGAAGCCGGTGTCAGCGAAAAGATACCCCTTGTGGACGGCCCCGTCGTAAGGGCTGTAGTGAACCCTTTCGCCATCAGCGTTGATCTCGGACAGGTCGCGCGGGAACAGAACCGACCTGTAAAGGCATGAGTAGAATGTACGCAGATTGTCAAGGTTGTCGTCCTCGACCGCAATCCGTCCAAGAACCTCGTTCCATCTTGCCCGACCTGCCTGAGCGATTTCGTCAAACGTTCTGTCACCTAACTCATTGAGATTTAACTCTGCCTGATCCTGACTGATGAATGATGACGCTGCTCTCAGATTGACTTTCTGCCCCTTGGTCGTCTTGAATCCGACCATGGCGATGTGTCCGTCAATGGTCTGGGTCTCGAATGGGGTGTCGGAGACCACCACGAACCAATTCCTGAAATTCCCCGTCACGCCGCCGTGATTCGCCGTCGAATAGCCCACAATCATATTCCTGTCCGGCAGGACTTCCGCATGACCTCCGTTGTAGGCGTCCACCACGAGGTAGGACATCTCCTTTTCGGGGTAGGTGAGCCTGAACGCCGCCGCCCTTTCGGTGGGAGTGAGCTCGGCGACCACATCGTGCTCTGCGAGATATACCTGATAATAGTAAGGCTTAGCGGTCTCTGCCTTGTGCGAGAACCAGCTTTGGCGGCCTTCCTCATCATAAACCGGCCCCGTGGTCACCGGCATGATCGAGAATGAGCCGTAGTCGTTGATCCACGGGCTCGGCTGGTGCGTCTGCTTCAAGCCTCTGATCTTTGTGGATGAATATGTGTAAGTCCATCCATCTCCGTTAGTTCCCGTCTGCGGAGTCCAAAAATTCATTCCCCACGGCAGGGCTATCGCGGGATAGGTGTTACCTGTCGAAAGTTCGTAACTGGACGCCGTGCCCATAAGTGGATTCACATGATCCACAGGCTCCTCCATGTTCATCCTTTCGGGTGTCCCGCACGACACTACTGCCAGAGCAAGGGACAGTAATATTGACTTTATTCGCATGATTTTATAGTGGTTTTGCGCAAAGTTACCGTATTTTATTCTCATTCACAATTATTCGTTCCTCATGCCTGGATGGTCTGTGGTATGAACATCGCGGATTTTTTTAGTACTTTGTCTTGCAAGGTATTTGAATTATTTTATATCTTTGCATTGTAAAATTAATTGCAAAGCAAGGATTGTGAGTTTGAATCATGTATCGTTGTGGGGTTAAAATATTTATTAATAATATATTACTGAAATGAAAAAAGTTGTGAACGTCAGTGTGGGTGGCCGGAGTTTTTCTTTGGATGAGGATGCTTATGCAAGGCTTACCGCTTATTTTGATCACTTCAGGTCCCGTCTTGACCGGGACACTCAGTCTGCTAAGGAGGAAGTGATGGCAGATCTGGAGAACCGTATCGCTGAACTGTTCGATCAAGGGACTGGAGGCGCATCCTATCGGGTTGTGAATCTCGCTCTTGTCTCTAAGGTCGTAGAACAGCTTGGCATGCCGGACGGTTCCAAAGAACCCGAGTCAACGGCGTCAGGCGAATGCGGTCAAGGACAAGATCAAGGTGCCCGGAATGAAGATGAATACCCGAAGTCTGGATTGGGTGTCGATTTTACTTATAACGGAGCCCAAGGAACATCGCGCAGGAGGTTGTTCCGCGATCTGGACAACAAAACCATCGGGGGAGTCTGTGCCGGGCTGGCCGCGTTCCTTAATGTGGACATCACGATTGTCAGAATCGTGTCACTCTTGACCCTCCTGCTTTGGGGAACAGGTTTTTTGGTCTACCTTGTTCTGTGGATAGTTGTCCCTGTCGCCAAGACTCCTGCCGACAAATGTATGATGAGGGGACTTGAGCCGACAGCCGAGAATATGGCCAGATTCAATCAAGGGAGGAGCGGTTATGGAAAATAGTGCCGACAATGTACGTTCCCAAATGCGCAAGGGAGTACTTGAATATTGCATCCTGAGCATCCTGGCACGCAAGGAGGCCTACGCTTCCTCGATTCTGGATGACCTGAAATCCGCGAATATGATCGTGGTCGAGGGTACGCTTTACCCGCTTCTTATCCGTCAGAAGAACCAGGGTCTGCTTTCCTACCGCTGGGAAGAATCCACGCAGGGACCTCCACGGAAATATTACTGCATCACCGAAAAAGGCCGTCAGCAGCTTCGAGAGATGGATCAGGCGTGGCAGGAGATAGTGGAGACCATCAAGACCATAAAGCAATGAATATGAAGCATCTGCTTCCTAATGTATTGAAAGACAATGAAACAAGTTGAATATGTCAGCATAGGCGGCTACGTGTTCTCATTGGAGGACAACGCAAGTCTTGCCGCCAAGGAATATCTTGACCAACTCAATGCTTTCTATTCCAGAAAAGAGAGCGGCTCCGAGGTGATGGAAGGAATAGAGGAAAGGATGGCCGAACTGCTTCTGGAGAAAACCGGAAAGGGTGGAGTCGTCACGCTTGCGATGGTTAATGACGTGATTTCTGTGCTTGGCCGTCCGGAGACGATAGAGGAGGAGACTGCTGATGCCAGCGGCGCTTTGACAGGCTCGGCGACCGGTACATCTTCGGACGCTGAACCAGCCGAAGCGTCCCGCCGTTCGTCAAAAACATCCGGCAGAACAGACACCAGGCCACGTCGGAGACTCTACCGTGACCCCGCCAACGGCAAACTGGCCGGAGTGTGCAGCGGCCTCGCCACTTATCTGAATGTGGACCCGGCCATATTCAGAATTCTGTTTGTCGTCCTGACCTTGTTGGGCGGATTGAATTTCAGATTCTGGCCTCTTGAGCCGTGGATTCATGTTTCCGTTCCGTTGGTTTATATCGTTCTCTGGATCTGCATGCCTGCGGTGAAGACGGTTCGCCAGCGGGATGAACTCAGAGGTGAAGGCGGCACTGTCGAAGACATCAGCGAGCGAGTCCGCAACACTCCCCGCGAGGAGCCAAGGACCCGTGATTCGCAGACATGGAAGAATGTCAGCAGGATATTCTCAGGCATCTTCGGAGTGTTCCTTCTTCTGGCCGGAGTCGCCGGCATAGCGTTCCTGTGCTCATTCTGGTGGGGCGGTGAAATCCTTGGCAACAGTTTCTTCTACAACAAGTTCATTGAACACATAGCCATTGAGGCACCCGAAGTTCTGTCTTTCATCTCCGTTCCGGTCGTGATGATCGCCGCCATCCTCGTGGTCGCCATCCCCCTGTTCATAATGCTCTATGGGGGAGTGATGCTCATCTTCGGCCTCAAGTCCCCGAAATGGCACCCCGGCCTCATCCTCTTCGTCATCTGGCTGATGATTCTCGTGGCCCTCTCCGTTTCCTCCCTCATGACCTTCGCGGTAATCGACTGAACCCCATAAGTTTAATATTGATAATGTAATCCATGCCGGACAACCTGAAAAAGGTTGCCCGGCATGGAGATTCGATGTCAGAATTGATCAGAGTCCCTTCAATTTCTTCCCTTCCCGTTGTTCCAAGAATATCTCCTTTTGGCGTTCTATTTCTTGGCGCAGTTCCTCCTCGGAGGTCATTCCATCATCCTCTATCACCACTCCCACATAGCGGCCGGCATTCTGGCTCCAGTCATTTGTCCGAATTATTAATATACGATTTTTCTTATTTTTGATGGAAATTTGCGAACTTTTGGCTGAACAGCAGCATTTCCGTACGCTGATGGGGATTGTTGCCGGCTTGTGGTTCGTTATTAAAAATCAGGAATATGTTAATTGGCAAACTCATAATCACACGACATTATGAAAGAGAATAAATCAATCGTAGGAATAGGCGAGGCCTTGTGGGATGTCCTGCCCGAGGGCAAGAAGATCGGGGGAGCCCCAGCGAATTTCGCATACCACGTCTCTCAGTTTGGCTTGAACAGTTGCGTGGTCAGCGCTGTGGGGGATGACCCGTTAGGCGCTCAGATATTGGACAACTTCAAGGAGAAAGGGCTTCGCAACATCATGGCGGTCGTGCCATATCCCACAGGAACAGTGCAAGTGGAAATCGATCAGGTTGGCGTTCCGCAATATGTCATCAAGGAGAACGTGGCGTGGGACAATATTCCTTTCACTCCTGAACTGGAGGAACTTGCTCACAACACTTGTGCTGTCTGCTTCGGTTCGCTGGCTCAGAGGAATGTCGTGTCACGGGACACCATCAACCGCTTCATCGATGCCATGCCTCAGGATGAAGACAACCTGATTGTCTTCGATGTGAATCTCCGTCAGGGTTTCTTCAACAAGGAGATTCTTGACCAATCTATGAGGCGTTGCAACGTCTTGAAGATTAACGATGAGGAACTTATCACCATCAGTCGTATGCTGGGTTGTCCGGGGACGGATCTGCAAAGCAAATGCTGGATTCTGTTCGGACGCTACAACTTGAAGATGCTTATCCTGACCTGCGGAGTGAACGGAAGCTACATCTTCACTTCCGGGAATATGTCATTTCTGGCGACCCCTCAAGTCGAGGTGGCCGACACCGTGGGAGCCGGTGATTCCTTCACGGCTGCTTTCGTCTCAAGCATCCTGAAAGGTCTTCCTGTCGCTGAGGCCCATCGCAAGGCCGTTGAGGTCTCCGCTTTCGTCTGCACCCAGAATGGGGCGATGCCGGTTCTCCCGGCTAAGTACACTGAATAATGTTGGCGTTGAAGTCATTTATTCATGCTACAGCATGGACTACAATGTCAAGACAAGCGTGTCATGGAAGAGAATCTGTCAGCAGCACTATGCGTCTTATGTCCAAGGTGCAGCCTGGGCTGTGTCGCCACCATTGGCAGATAACCAGACTGGCCGTCAGCCTTGACTCAAATGTTGGCATGGGGCGGCATATTCATTAAAAGAACTCCTCCCGAAGAAATCGAGGCGTTGCGAAAGGTAGCGAAAAAAGTGCTCCCGAAGTGCCTGTATGCGAAAAATACTTGCATTCCGAGGAAAAATCCTTACCTTGCGGCGAATTTAACAAACAAGACACATGAAAAGAATTTTTTGTCTCATGTCAGCGGCATCCCTTATGATGCTGGCTTTCTCGTGTTCTTCCAAAGAGGAAGAGCCTGCAACCCTTCCTGTAGTGACAACTTCAGAGTACACTGATCTCACAGAATCCTCATTCAAGGCTGGAGGTGAGGTGACTGAAGATGGCGGGGCCGATGTGACCGCTAAAGGCATCGTCTTCGGAGAAGAGCCAAACCCAACCATTGAAGTGTCTTCATTGACCGTTGACGGAAACGGAATAGGTGTATTCGAGTCCAACGCCACCGATCTGAAGGCTTCAACAACATATTACTATAGAGCTTATGCCACCAATGAGGTGGGCACATCCTATGGAGAGGAGAAAACCCTTAAGACCACTTTGGCAGAAACAATCTCCTTCGACATTGACGGTGTCACCCTTGACATGGTATTGGTAAAACCGGGGACTTTCAAGATGGGAAATCCAGGGACAGATGATTTGTTCGCCTATGAAAAGCCGGTTCATAATGTGACACTTACGAAGAGTTACTATATTGGAAAATATGAAGTGACCCAAGAGCAATGGATAGCAGTCATGGGGTCCAATCCCAGCATATACCAAGGCAATAAGATTCCTGTTCATCAGGTAAGCTATAATATGTGCCTTCAGTTCATCGCTGCCTTGAACGAAAAAACAGGCAAAACATTCTCTATGCCGACAGAGGCTCAGTGGGAATTCGCCGCTCGCGGAGGAAACAAGTCGGAAGGACACATTTACTCCGGCAGTGACAATGTCACGGAAGTCGGCTGGTGCATGGATAACATAGGCGAGGGAATGCAGCCTTGCGGGCAGCTGAAACCAAATGAGTTAGGAATATACGACATGAGCGGTAACGCTCAGGAATGGGTCTCGGATTATTTTTACATGTCTGGATATGATTCTGCCGATCAGACAGACCCGGTCGGTCCTTCAGAGCCATCCAATCAGTATCAAGAGAGATGTGTCAGAGGAGGCTCGTGGATGTGCGATAGCATTTTCTGCACGGTATATAAGAGAGTTGGAACGACATATTCCGACAACATGGGCTTCGACTACGGATTCCGACTTGTTCTGAATAACGAGGAATAGAGCCTCACTGTTACAGGTAAGAATCAAGCGTATTCGCAAAATCAAAACTGAATATCATGAGGAAATGGCTGATAATTATGGCTTTGGTATCGGCATCCATGCTTGTCTCCTGCTCTAAAGAGAAGGCCACCCCTGACGCCCCTGACACTCCTCCGGTGAAAGCACCTGAAATTCATACGTCAGAAGTCACCGATGTCTCTGAAAAATCAGCGAAACTTTCATGGACGCTGACATCCAATGGGGGTGCGGCACTGACAGACCAGGGAATTGTCTTTGGCAAGAATGCGGAACCGACTCTCGAGTCCGGACAAAAGGTCAGCGCAGGACGTCGCCCGGTAGAATGTTCATTAACGCTTGAGAACCTTGAGGACTGGACTGAATACCATGCAAGAGCCTATGCCATCAATGCGGTCGGAACGTCTTACGGAGAAGATCTCATTTTTGAGACCAAGGCAAAGGATGTTCGTACAATAAATCTGGACGGAGTCATTTTTAAGATGGTCTTTGTGGAAGGCGGATCATTCACAATGGGAGCCATGGAAGGTGACATCTTTGCCAAATCCTACGAGAAGCCAGCCCATAAAGTCACGCTGGACAGTTACTATATAGGACAGTGTGAAGTGACAAATGAGGTCTGGAATATGGTCATGGAAGGCCGTGCTCCAAGTCTCACGGAGCAAAATGAAAGATTCCTTCCTGTTGTCCAGAAATCTTGGAACACCTGTCATGATTTCATTGACTCCCTGAATAGGCAGACCGGAATGAATTTCTGTCTGCCTACCGAGGCGCAGTGGGAATTCGCCGCGCGTGGAGGGTTGAAAACAAAAGGGGGGCATTACAGTGGCGGTGATGCCATTGACGACGTGGGTTGGTACTATGCAAACGCACTTTCCAATGTCGCCATGGTCGGAACCAAGCTTCCTAACGAACTGGGGCTGTACGACATGACCGGCAATGTTCTTGAATGGTGCGAAGACTGGTATGGCTACTACAGTGCGGAAGATCAGGTCAACCCATTATGCAAGGTGAAGAATCCCGACGGCTTTCGCGTAATGCGAGGTGGCTCCGTAATAAACGATAAGGAGCTCTGCCGTGTAACACACCGATTCGGAGGTGAAATCAATAGCAGAATGTTCTTTGTCGGTTTCAGGCTGGCTCTGGTCAAGGGTTATAAAGGTGTTTCACATGATTAAGCCTGAAAGAAGGTTTGTTACATTTGAATTTTTGGAAAATATTTTGATTATCTGAAAATTATGCCTATCTTTGCACGCTTTTCCGCAGGGTGCGGGGAAGAAGACGTTTATTAATCATCAACAAAATTTTTTGCGAAAATGGCAGAGTATTTACAAGCCGACAAGAAGCAAGAGATTTTCGCTAAGTACGGAAAGTCTAATACGGACACCGGCTCACCAGAGAGTCAAGTTGCTTTATTTTCCTACCGTATCAATCACCTCACGGAGCACGTGAAGAAGAACAAGAAGGATGTTGTCACCCGCCGTTCCCTTCTCCGTCTCGTAGGTAAAAGGCGTCAGCTTCTGGACTATCTTCAGAAGATCGACATCGAGAGATACAGAAAAATCGTCAAGGAGCTCGGTCTCCGTCGATAAATTCGCGATAGGAACAGAAAAGGGATTGGCCGCGCTCTATGACGCAGCCGTCCCTTTTTTATTAGGAAGTTGTTTTGCCATAATGTTCCACAAGACGGAAAAGTCAGCGGCAAACGAAATCGATGCAACTTCCAAACAAAATCTAAGACAACCACTTACACTAGGCAAGAGGTTCCACGGATTAAAATGACGCTGAAGTTTTCAGATATATTTTGTTGAGGACACGCGGTAAAAACAGTAAAATGAACATCATCACAAAGAAGATCGAATTATCCGACGGTCGGGTGATCGAGATCGAAACCGGCAAAGTTGCCAAGCAGGCAGACGGTTCGGCGGTGGTCAAGATGGGAGGCACAATGCTCCTGGCCACTGTCACATGCGCTAAAGAAGCGGCAGAAGACACAGACTTCCTTCCACTTCAGGTGGACTACAAGGAAAAATTCTATTCCGCAGGACGTTTTCCGGGCGGATTCATGAAGAGAGAGGGCAAGGCCTCTGACTACGAGATTCTGATTTCACGCCTTGTCGACAGGGCTCTGAGGCCTCTGTTCCCTGAGGATTTCCACCTCGCGGTGTTCGTCAACATCTGGCTGATCTCAGCCGAGAAGGACATCCAGCCGGACGCTCTCGCAGGGCTTGCCGCATCAGCCGCGCTGGCAGCCAGCGACCTTCCTTTCCTCGGACCTATCTCTGAGGTACGTGTCGCAAGGATTGACGGAGAGTTCAAAATCAACCCTAACTTCAGCGAGATGGAGAAGGCGGACCTTGAGCTTATGGTCGCCGCCACAGAGGAGAACATCATGATGGTCGAGGGCGAGATGAAGGAGGTTTCCGAAGATGTCATGCTTGAGTCCATCAAGTTCGCCCACGAGGAGATAAAGAAACACTGCCGCATCCAGAAGGAGCTCAACAAAGAGCTCGGCAAGGATGTCAAGAGAGACTACCCTCACGATGAGGAGGACGAGGATCTCAGAAAGAAGATCCACGACTTCGCCTACGACAAGTGCTACGCTCTCGCCAAGTCCGCAAGGCCTAAGCACGAGAGAGAGGACGGCTTCGAGGCCATCAAGAAAGAGTGCGTGGAGTCCCTTGGACTGACCGAGGAGGATCAGGCCGCCAAGAAGATGATGATCAACCGCTATTTCGGCCACGAGCAGAGAGAGGCCCTGAGGAACCTTGTCCTTGACGAGGGGCTTCGCGTTGACGGCCGCCAGACCACCCAGGTACGTCCTATCTGGTGTGAGGTTGACTGCCTGCCTTGCGCTCACGGCTCAGCGATATTCACCCGTGGAGAGACCCAGGCTCTCGCCTCCGTAACCCTCGGAACAAAGATGGACATGAAGGAGATGGACGAGGTTCTCGTGCAGGAAACCCAGCAGTTCGTCCTCCACTATAACTTCCCACCGTTCGCCACCGGCGAGGCCAAAGCACAGAGAGGTGTCGGCCGTCGTGAGGTCGGTCACGGAAATCTGGCCTTCAGGGCCCTCAAGGCTGTCATGCCTAAGGCTCCGGAGTTCCCTTACGCGGTTCGCGTGGTTTCTGATATTCTTGAATCCAACGGTTCTTCATCACAGGCTTCGATCTGCGGTGGCTGCCTCGCCCTTATGGACGCCGGCGTCCAGATCAGCAAGCCGGTAGCCGGTGTGGCCATGGGTCTTATCACCGACGAGAAGAATCCTAACGGCCGCTATGCCATCCTCACCGACATCCTTGGTGACGAGGATCACCTCGGAGACATGGACTTCAAGGTGGCCGGTACAAAGGACGGCATAACCGCCACACAGATGGACATCAAGGTTGACGGTCTTTCCTACGAGGTTCTCGCCAAGGCTCTCCAGCAGGCTCATGAGGGCAGAATGCACATAATGGGCGAGATGATGAAGTGCATCGACAAGCCTCGTGAGGACTACAAGCCGTTCGTTCCGAGGATCAAGTCCTTCGAGATTGACAAGGACTTCATCGGCGCTGTCATCGGAAAGGGTGGCGAGACCATCCAGAAGATCCAGGCCGAGACTGGTGCTGTCATCTCCATTGATGAGGTTGACGGCAAGGGCGTTGTGGACATCGCCACGAATGACGCGGAGGCCATGCAGAAGGCTTACGACTGGATCCAGGGCATCTGCGCTGTTCCGGAGGTTGGCCAGACCTACCACGGAAAGGTTGTGTCAATCCTTGAGTTCGGAGCTTTCGTCGAGATCCTCCCTGGCAAGGAAGGCCTTCTCCACGTGTCAGAAATCGCATGGAACAAGACCGAGAATGTCGAGGATGTCCTCACTGTCGGCCAGGAGGTTGACGTGAAACTCCTTGAGATTGACCCTAAGACAGGCAAGATGAGACTCTCGATGCGCGCCCTAACACCAAAACCGGAAGGATACGTTGAGCCGGAGCGTCGTCCGCGCGGAGGCAACGACCGTGGCGGTGACCGCAGAGGTGGTTTCGACCGCAGGGGCGGAGATGACCGTCGCGGTGGAGACCGTAGAGGCGGAGATGACCGCAGAGGTGGTTTCGATCGTCGCGGAGGTGATGACAGAAGAGGCGGTTTCGACCGCAGAGGTGGCGATGACCGCAGGAACGGCGGCCACAGGAACTTCGGCCCGAAGAACGACTTCAACGCCAACACCGAAGACCACTCCGACAATCTCGACAAGAACACAGAGGAGTTCTTTTAATGAATCTGCCTTATAGACAAAAATGGAGGTCGATTCATAAATTCCATAATCCTCGGATCAATCTTGGATCCGAGGATTTAGATTTTTTAACAAATAGACAAAATTGAATTTATGTCAAGTAAAACATTCAGGGACATATTCATACCCATTTCGTTATTCATCGCTGCCATTGCGATTCAAGGATGTGACAAGAGTTCTGATTCCCCAACGGAACCAAGCATAGAAATCGCAATGGTCAACACAAGCTCTAATTCTGTAACATTCGCTATTTCCACCAAATACGCGGAGGAGGCGCGATACCTAATTCGTCCCTCAAAAGAAAATATCCCAGATGTAGCTGAAGTACTGTCCAAAGGCAAGGTGGCCGGGACAAATGAAACAGTCACATACACCACGGATGGGCTGCTTCCGGATACTGAATATATCATATATGCCGCAGCCCGAAACAAAGATAAGACATCATTTATGAGCATCTCGGCTAAAACGAACGTGAGCTACGATGCCTCATTCAACGGACAGAACGTCCTCGCAATCTACTATGGCAACAGGGACACAAGAAGTAAAGACAAGTACAACTACTATCTTGTCATATCTGATGTCGGTTTTTCTCCAGAGATGTATCCGAATCCTGACGGCAAGTTCTTTTTCCGCATTGATCTCTACTACGACAAGGCAGAGGATCCGGACAATGCTTTCATCCCTGACGGCACTTACGAATTCGATGGGCTGCATGATGAGCCGGAATCCGGACTTCTCGGAAACCGAAGTGGATTTTTCCAGACCGATGATCTGAGTTTCCATAAGGACAAGCACGATTTCGAATCGGCGGTTCTTTCTGTCACAACCACAGCCAACGGAAAGAAGTACCACTTAATAGCCACATTGGACAATGGCAAGGAATATGAGTTGACTTTCGAAGGCCATATTCAATTCGAAAACCAGTCCGGAGAGTCCATAAACGGACAGAAAGACCAACTTCCCCCTCTTGAGAATGATATTAATACCGTGTTTTCTGTAGGCGAAGGCTCAATCATAGCGCAACAGGGAGAGTTCAGCCAAGTTAGTTTAGCGTTCTCCGACATGAGTGTTGTTGACGGTCAGCTGACGCCACCAGGTAATCTGCTCGACATCAACATTATAACTGTTCTTCAGGATGGAAAAATTCCGGAAAGGACATTCACCCTTCAAAATGGGGATTCCGATAAGAATTTCCTTATCCCTGGACAAGAGGAATATGAGGCTGGGACATATTATCCTGCATTCTCATACGTTCAGAATTACGTTACATCCAACTCCTCAACCACGGGATATGTCAACGGAGGTTCAGTCACTGTAAAGAAGAGCGCTAAGGGCTATTCTTTCATGATTGAGGTCACAACAAAGGACGGTCACAAAGTAACAGGTTCATACGATGGCACATTCCCTTTGTATGGTCCTGGAAATTCCACATTGACAGAAGACTACAACATTTCCTTTTCTTCAGACACGAAAGGCTCCGCTGTATATTACGGAGACTACTACTCTACAGGTACGGCGAACTGGATGCTGGTACTGATGCCAGAATCCGGAAAAGGCGATGCTTTCTACATGGAATGTTTCAATCATAATCTCGACTTTACAAAAGGCTTTTCAGCAGGGACTTACAATCCAGACAATACCGGGAAAAGCATGACATTCCTTCCTGGTGCTATAGATGACAAAGGACAGTTGGCCAACACTTATTACGCGTATGTGGATGGAAATAATATCTACAGATTCGCCCCTATAACAGGCGGAAATGTTAAGATAACCTATAACGGAGAGACAAGCAATGTCTCTATTGATGGCATTGATGACAGCGGTCACAAGGTTACTGGAAGTTGGTCAGGGACTCTGAAGATCATCACTAATACATCACCCACAGCACGTATGAGCCTGAGGAACAGTTCAATTTCTCAGATCAACTCAGCATACAAGGACATGGTATTCAAAAGATAATTTAAAAAACACTTTATTGTATAAAAACAACGGACTTATGAAACGTACAATTTGCATTGCATCCGCAGCCATGATCATGCTGGCTGCCTGCACAAAAGAGTCTGCCAAACTCGAATCGTTGGCGATTGAACCGGCAGAAACCGTAGTAGTGACAGACGAGACCCTTCCTGAGCTCAAACTCGTTGCCAAGCCGGATGGCATTCTTGATGGGAAAGTTATTGAATGGACTTCCGACAAGCCAGAGATTGTATCAATCTCAGAGGAAGGAATTCTCTTTTTCAACGTCACCGATCTGGAAAATGAAGAGACTGTTGTCATCACCGCGGCAGTTGACGGTAAGACTGCGTCATGCTCTTTGACCGTCAAGGGGCTGATTTCCAGATATGGAATCATTGACATGACCTCAGAATTCGGATTCAAGATTCTTGACCGCAATGTCGGCGCAAAGACTGCCGATGAAATCGGGAATTTTTACCAATGGGGCAAGAATACGCCTGTCGCTTCGAACAATGAAGCCGATGTAAACAGTTCCTACGATACTGACTGGGGTTCCACAAGCGAAGGTTTTTCAGACTGGTCAAAACCTGAAAACACACCATGTCCTAAAGGTTGGGGACTTCCGACAGAAGAGCAGATGAACGTGATTAGTGAGAAAACATACCTGCCTTGGTGGGGAGTTACAGAAGAGGATCAAGCGGCTTTCGATGCGCTGATTGCCAAAATGAGCCTTGTAAACACAGGTTCATTTGATAAAAGAAATACTACGGGCAAGACTCCGGACACGTACGTGAATTTCTGGGGCTCAGCAAACGGAGACAACGGCAACCACTGGATGTTCCAATATAATAGCTCTTCGCCAAGGGTCTACATCGTGAAGACTGGCACTCCTGACCTGGCAATTCCTGTAAGATGTGTAAGATAATTTGCATGACTTACATCCGTGACCGCAGGAACGGCGGCCACAGGAACTTCGGCCCGAAGAACGACTTCAACACCAACACCGAAGACCACTCCGACAATCTCGACAAGAACACAGAGAAGTTCTTTTAATGAATATGCCGCCTCTACCAACGAGGTGACTGCTGACTAGAGGGTGACTTTCAGGTCATCCTCTTTTTTTTGCGGCAGAAAACGTACAGCAGAAGGCCTCTGTGTGTACCAAATGGACTAAGGCACGCCATTGGTACAGGAAACGCGTTTCTGGCGTACAAATCAAGGATAATATACACCGAACTGAAAACTAAGACGCTGTGAGTATCCACCAGTAAAAAGAAAATTGTGTATATTTATAGCCTGAACCAGCATTCGGACAAATGACTGAATCGGAAATCAAACAATAACCACGATGATATTCACGAATCAACACCGACTGTTTGTGGCGATGGCCACTGTCATTCTGGGCCTCGGCCTCGCGTCATGCGGTGCGGGCCGGAGAAGTACTGCCACGGTGGCAAATACCAATGACACGGCAGTGCTGGACTACCCTGTCGTTGACCGGTACTCTCCGGGCGGCACCTTGGACATCAGACGCATAGTGCTGACTGATTCCTCCACAACGATTCACTTCAGTGCGAAGTATCGTCCTAAAAATTGGATCTTTATCGACACCGCATCCTACATCATTGCCAAGGACGGGAAAAAGCTGCGGATGACAGGCCACTCAGGTTGTCTGACACCCGGAAAGAAGTATTTCATGCCTGAGAACGGCAGGGATTCGTTCGCACTTGAGTTCCCTCCGCTACCGGCAGGGACGGAATCGATTGATTTCATTGAATCTGAAGCAAAAAACGGATTCAAACTGTTCGGGATAGACTTGACCGGTAGGAAATACGTGAAGCAATTCCAGAAGCTGCCGGACGAACTGAAGATATTTCCAGACAGAGACACACCTCTCCCCGACCCGCAGTTCACAGCCGGTAAGACCACCGTTGTGTTCCATTATCCTGAAGGAAGCGAGAGATATGTCAAAAGCGTGAATCTGATCGTGAACCGGCTGTTGCAGCAACGTTTGGAGATGACGCATGAAATCGACACTCTGACCCGCACGGCCACATTCACATTCGACATCTGCGGACCTTCGAGAGCGTTCACATTCACGACGAGAGCGGATATTTTTCTGCTGCTCACACCGGGAGAGACCGTCAATGTCTATGTGAATCCGTTCAGCGACGCTGTGAGGGTAAGGAACGCGCATTTCCCGGACCACAAATTACAGACAGCGCCGAAAGTGCATGCCGACGGTTATTATGCGGCGTTCAACAACTACGCGAACAACGAGGGGCTGCGCAAGCCGCCAAGCATGGATGTCCGGAACAGCGACTTGGCGGACTATAGAGCGAGCGACGAGGAATATGTCAGGAAGGTCAAGGAAAAATACCGCAAGCTCATGAGTGATCTGGAGTCCAAAGACATCCCATTGAGTGTCAAAGAGTACTACGAGTACCAAATCAAGAACGAGACGGTAATGGCTTTCGGCAATGCTGACCACATCAGAAAATGGAACTACAGAATCGTCCACAATGCCAAGGACGGGAATGTTCCGTTCAAGTCCTCCGCGCTCCCGCCCGCTCTGTTGTCCGAAATCGACTCATTGTTCGACATGACTGACCCAAGGCTGCTTGAAGGAGGCAATGCCGAATATCTTGTCTATGGTGTGAATGACTCAAACGTTGACTGGAAGGCTGTCCTTGGAGACCGTGGGAAATTGCTCTACGACCTGAAGGATGCCGATCTGATTTACATTCCAAGGATCAAGGCAGGAAGCATAAAGGATGAGGAATTGAGGAAGTTCATCGAAGAGGACTTGCGGGAATTCACCTCACACTGCCATCCTTTTGCCGCCGCCATCTTGAAAAGCATGGACTCCGAGCTGGCGGAAGCCAGAAAAACCGACATCTACAAATCCGGATTCAAGGACGTGCCGGAAGGCTCTGGTGATGAACTGTTTGACAAGATTATCGCTCCCTACAAAGGGAAGATAGTCCTCGTGGATTTCTGGAACACGTGGTGTGGCCCGTGCGCTATGGCGATGAACAGCATTGAGCCTTACAAGTCCGGAGAGCTGAGCAGCGATGAGATTGTCTGGCTCTACATCGCCAACACGACTTCCCCGTACATCGAGTACCAGAAAAGGATCAAGGAGATAAAAGGCGTGCATTACCGCCTGGGCAAAGAGCAGTGGGACAGCATAGCCCACAAGAAATTCAATATCTACGGCATTCCCGCCTACGTCCTTGTCCACAAGGACGGCACCTACGAGTTCCGCGAGGACTTCCTCTTCCACGACACGCTTGTCTCGACGTTGAAGTCCATGCTGTAACGGAGGGCTTCGATGACACTTGTGGCAGAATGTCGTTCAAAATCTCAACTGTTAGTCTGTCACAGGCTGCCATTGACCGGAGACCACAACTGTAGCGTGGACACAGGAAGCAAAGAATGCCAGGATATTGCAAGCCTTCGTCAGAACAGCCGGTAGCCGCGCAGGGCACGTTGCTTGGCGAGGTGGTCCGGGCAAAGGGATTCGAGGAGGGCGTGGAACTGCAGGCCGTGGTTGGGGTGTTTGAGGTGGCAGAGCTCGTGGAGGATGACGTAGTCGCGAAGCTCGTCCGGGAGGCGCACGAGGTTGAGGTTCAGGTTGATGTTGCCTTTGCGCGAGCAGCTTCCCCAGTTCGAGGAGTTGTGCTTGACGCGGACGGAATTATATTCAAATGAATATCTTTCCGCGAGTTCCCGCAGACGCTTCGGGAGGACTTCTTTCGCCACCTTCCGCAGCGCCTCGATCTCTTCGGGAGTGGGAATATGTTCGGCTCCGATCCGTTCACGCTGCCGCGTCTGGACTTTCAGGACCCAATCCTTTTTGGCGAGAAAGAAATCCAGCCCGGCCTTGTAGGGGACAAAGTAGGGAATTGTAACGGTTACGCCCCTGCGGGGATTCACACGGAGTGTCACCCTGCGGGAGCGTACATTTTTCCGGATTGTAACGGTTCCGGCGTCCGGGTCGTCAAAGATTCTCTCCATTAGTCAACTCATCCGCTCCTGGAATCACATCGCAGTTGCCCTGAGGGGAAGTTGTATTGATCCTCGCCAGATACCTGACAGCCAAGAATAAAACCGCCGCGCTGACTATGAATATGATCACATAGACCCCTGTCGGGACAATGTCCAAAAGGCTTGCGTCCGCCCCAAGGTCCTTGAACGCCGGCAATTTTGAAGACAGTACAGAGACCGTGTTGTTGACACAGTGCATAAGCATCGTGAGCTTCAGCGAGCCGGTCTTGTAATAGACGTAGCCGAAGAAGCTTCCGAGGATGAACGCCGAGAGTCCCTGCCAAAGGTTGCCGTGGATTGTGGCGAAGAATATCGCCGAGATCGCTATAGCCAGAGCCGGATTCATTCCCCTGCGTCTGCCGTCCTCGCCAGGCTCACCCTTGCGGGAATAGTTCAGCAGGCCTCTCAGCACTATTCCCCTGCACATCCACTCCTCGAACACCGGGGCGAACACACTCATGCTCAGCAGGCTGACCCAAAGCGGCCCGTCAAGCAGCTGCTCCATGGTTTTGACCAAGGTCTCATCCATGTCAGGCATCAACGCCATCAATGGCTCAAGCATCAACGCCAGCGCGATTGTCCCGAAGGCCATAAGGATAGCGGTAAGCGCCCCGCCCTTGGCTCCGAAATGATTGCTGTCCAAAGCATACCCCCTGTCGAATGTGGAGTTCCTCATGCTCTTGAGTCTGACGTACATCAGAACGGGTATGAACTGAACCGGGTAAACGATCAGCATGCTGTAATAGAGAGGAAATCCGGGTGCGAAGAACAGAAGTCCCACATTGACCAGACTTCCGAGAATCATTCCGGCCAGAAACCAACCGAGGATAGCGAAAACACCGGCCACGCCCGGAGTGTACCAGGCGCAGCCGGAGAAAAGGTCGTAGTTCCTCTCGACCTTGCGTGGTCTGAGAAAAGACATTACTTCTTCCAGAGAGGTGTAGGGTACACACCCTTGTCGACGAGCTCTTGGAACTTGGCCACAACGCCAGGGCGGTCTTCCTTGTAGGTGACGCCGAACCAGTGGGAGTCAGTTGAGAGAACCTCGCACTTGTAACCGTGATCCTTCATCATGACGTCAACGGCGTAAGGAATGTAGAATTCCTTCTTCAATTCGTTGGCGTTCTTCTCCAGGAATGATGTGAACACCTCTTCGCTGAGCTGGAAGTAGTCAGGGGTAAAGCCCCACATATTCATTGAGCAAAGCGCCTTGCCATCGAGTTCGACATGGGTCTCACCGTTGACTGAGTTGTCGCCGTAGACCTTGCCGTCAGCCTCTTTGCCTATGTTCAGGTGCTCGGCGATGCCGGTGAGGTGGAGGTCCTTGTCGTAGTAGCAGATTCCGCGGGAGACTTTGCCATATTCGGAAAGAGTGTTGTCAAGCTCGAAGCCGACGATGCAGCATGTTCCGGTGGTGCCTTCGTGGGCCCTTAGCCAGTCACCGAGAATCCTGAAGGAATCCTTTCCGTAGTAGTCGTCACCGTTGATGACGGCGAACGGCTCGTGGATGACATCCTTGGCCATCAGCACAGCGTGGGCTGTTCCCCAAGGCTTCTGCCTCTCAGGATTAAGGGTGAATTGTGACGGAATCTTGTCCAGTTCCTGAATCACGAAATCGAACTCAAGAGGAGTTCCGTCAGGGCAGGTGATGCCGCTGTACTTCTCCTTCACGGTCTGTTCGAACTGCTCGCGGAAATATTCCCTGACGATGTAGACGACCTTGCCGAATCCGGCGTGAACCGCATCGTAGATTGAATAATCGATGATGGTCTCTCCGTTAGGACCAAGACCGTCCATTTGCTTCAGGCCACCGTAACGGCTGCCCATGCCGGCTGCAAGTACAAGAAGTGTAGGTTTCATATTTTTTGAATATTAATGATTGCTGTCATTCCATCGGAGTCGTTTTGTCTTGTTTGACATGTTTTGAAGAGAAAAACTTCAAACAAACAATCAAAACGACTTCTTAATTCTACAAAAATAACTATTTTTGCAGACATATTGTTCTATATTAAGTGGGAAAGTTCAAGGACATCTGGGACACCGGCAAGGATGGAGGGAACGCGGAGAAACGTTCCTTTGTCAGATATGCCATCGTGGCGACCACCATTTTCGTTGTCATGGTCGGTTTCGTGAATCAGAACAACATAGTCCGCTGGATCAAGGCCGGTTTTGAGATCCGCAATCAGGAAAGGCTGATCGAGAGATACAGCGCCGAGATCAAGGATATGGACAGCCAGATCCACGGTCTGACCCACAGCAAGGATTCTCTGGAACAATTCGCCCGTGAGAACTTCGGATTCGCCGAGCCGGGTGACGATGTGTACATCATAGAAAAATAATTTTACTTGAATATGGACTTTCATTCTCTTCTGGCAGTGTCCCCGATCGATGGTCGCTATGCTGCCAAAACCGCATCGTTGAGACAGTATTTCAGCGAGTTCGCCTTGATCCGCAACCGTGTCCGCGTGGAGGTTGAATATTTCATCGCCCTGTGCGGGATTCCTCTGCCCCAGCTTGCGGACTTCGGAGAAGGCACAGGAATGGCCCGCGATGAGCTGTTCGCCCGCCTGCGCCGGCTCTATCAGGCGATGACTCCGGAAGACGCCCAGAAAGTGAAGGACATCGAGAAAATCACCAACCACGATGTCAAGGCCGTTGAATATTTCATCAAGGACAACTTCAAGGCTCTTGGAATATCCCGCTGGCAGGAGTTCGTCCACTTCGGTCTGACCTCCCAGGACATCAACAACACTGCTCAGCCGCTGATGCTAAAGGAAGCTCTTGAGAATGAATATATTCCCGCACTGAAAGAGGTAATTTCTATTTTGGAGGCCGATGTAGATGCATGGAAGGATGTTCCGATGCTTGCCAGAACGCACGGCCAGCCGGCCACTCCGACAAGGCTCGGAAAGGAGTTTCAAGTGTTTGTCTCAAGGCTTGACGAGCAGCTTCGCCAGTTCGGCCAGTTGACTTGGCCAGCCAAGTTCGGCGGCGCGACCGGTAATATGAACGCCCATAAGGTCGCTTTCCCTGACATCGACTGGCCGGCTTTCGCCGACAGGTTCGTGGCTTCGCTGGGCCTCAGGAGATCTTTCCCGACCACCCAGATTGACCACTACGACAACCTTGCGGCCATCTTCGACTGCCTCCGCCGCATCAACACGATTCTGATTGATTTGTGCCGCGACATCTGGACCTACATCTCCATGGAATATTTCCACCAGCAGGTCGCCAAGAACGAGGTCGGCTCCTCGGCCATGCCTCACAAGGTCAATCCGATAGACTTCGAGAACGCTGAAGGCAACCTCGGAATGGCCAACGCCGTGCTGACATTCCTGTCGATGAAGCTCCCGATCTCCAGATTGCAGAGGGATCTGACCGACTCCACCGTTCAGCGCAACATCGGAGTCCCTGTGGCTCACGGAATGATCGCCCTCGCGTCGCTTAAGAAAGGTCTCGGAAAACTGATTCTGAACCGTCCGGCCATCGACGCCGAACTGCACCGCAACTGGGCCGTGGTCGCCGAGGCCATCCAGACCATCCTCCGCCGCGAGAACTACCCGAATCCGTACGAGACACTCAAGAATCTCACCCGCACCGGTGCCGCCATCGACGAGAAAACCATTGAGGACTTCATCAACGGCTTGGCCGTCAGCGACTCCGTCAAGGAAGAGCTCCGCGCCATCACCCCGTGGAACTACACTGGCTTCTGATCTTCCACGCTTCATTATCAGGATGTTATCTGCCACTCATTCTATGTCAGTGAGTGGTGGATAACACGTTTATTATAATATGGTTAACATCTTGTCTTTAGTGCGGATTCACTAAAGGCGAGAGTCTAAAACATTTATTATTAACGGTTTGTAAATCACGTCAATATTTCCTTCCAGCCTGAGATCGCTGACACTTTTAGAGTATCAGCAGAATGGCGAAGACGTAGAGCATGAAGCCTTGGAAGCGGAGGCGGGTTTTGGTGCTGTGATGAAGCATCTCCTCGGTGGGGTCGTCGCCGGTTATTTCCAGCAGGGTGTCGTCCGACGGGATTCTGTTGTGGGAATATTTCCGGATCAACTGACCGTCGTTGAACCATGTCGCTCCGCCGTTCGAACGGTTGAGGGTGACAAGCGTTTTCCTGTCAGCGAAATATGTCAAGCCGACAAGCCGTGAATGCACTTCCGGCACAATCACTGGCAACCTGTCAAACTGTTCCTTTGTGGATGAAACCAACAGCAGGGGAGTGAAGCCGGCGGCTTTCGCCCCGTCAAGAGCGTCTGCGATCTTTGTCCAGAAATCTCCGTTGGTCTTTGCCGGATCATAGACAGAAACCGCAAGTACATTGCCGTAGATGGCTTGTTCATCCTGATAATTGCCCAGAGAGTCAGTGAACGAGAGCGCTGGTTTGTTGTCCTCGATGTCAGTACCGTTGATGAAGATGGTTTCCGTGCGGACGTAGGTCCATGTCGAGTCCGGAAGATTGTCCAGATCAAAGGCTCCTTCCTGACCGTTCTTCTCGTAGATGATTGTGGATTTGTAGTTGCCGGAGGCGTCCTCTTCCTCATCGTCTTCACCTACGGACGCCAGCAATTCGCTTCCGGGAGTGAATTCGGTGAAATCCACGAGCGGAATCGTTGTCCATGAATATGCTGCGAAGAGAAAAATCGAGACCGCCGCGATGCCGAAAGAGACATATTTCCGCTTCCTGTTCTTGCCGAAATTCTTGAAGGGCAGGAAAGCCACCATCGCCAATGCCAGCAGAACCAGATTCTTAAGGAAGGTCTGGAAGTTGGTCAGATGGATGACCTCGCCGAAACATCCGCAGTCAGTCAGACTGATAGGATTGAATATTGCCAGGAACAACGTCAGAACCGTGAAAAAGACAATCATCGCCGAAGTGATGATCGCGATCTGCTTTCGCCAGACTCCGCTGATCATCGCGGCTCCGAGGATGGCTTCGGCAAGTGCGAAAATCAAGGCAGTCACCTTCGCCGCAGGCAGCAGGAACGTGACATGGAAGAACCTGAAATATCCTTCCATCACCAGCCCCGCCCCGACCGGATCAAGCAGTTTGAATATCCCGGCGATCAGGAACACCACCCCTATGATGAATGCGCACAGCCTTCTGAGCCTGAAGAAAAATACGTTGTTCATTTAGCTTCGATATGTTCGTCAATAACTTCTTTAACCTTTGCGAAGATCTCGTTCGGCGGCAGCATCTCCCCGAACTCGTCCGAGCAGTCTATCTTGATGAAATCCGGATCCGTCGTGACCTGCTGCCTGTAAATGGCCTGGACCTGCTTCTGGAACTCTATGTCCGATTCATGAATATCCTGAGAGCCGTGGAGATATTCCCTGTCACTGCCTGTCCTCGCCGATTCCAACCTGCTCTCGACGAATGAGATAGGAACGTCCAGGAATATATTCAAGTCTGGTTTCGGGAGACCGAAGTCACCATATTCGGTGTCCATTATCCACTTTCGCAGGCTTTCTCTTTCTGTCTGATCGTGCAATTTGGCGCACTGGTAGGCGATGTTTGAGTAGACGTACCTGTCAAGCAACACCGAGCCGCCTTCAGCCAGGGTCTTCTTCATCTGCGGAGCGGCTCCGTGCCTGTCCTCGGCGAACAGCAGCGCGACCAATTGAGGGTGTACTGTCTCGTTGCTGCCGAAATCCCCGCGCAGAAACCGGCTGATCAGATCCCCGTAGACAGGCGCGTCATATCTTGGAAAGTGGATATACTCCAATTCCGGGCATATCATTTCGAGATACGCCTTCAACTTCTTGACTTGCGTGGATTTACCAGCGCCATCCAAACCTTCCAGAACGACCAGCATAGCGATAGAATTTTTTATGGAGGTCTTGAGTCGTGGTCAAAACTACTTCCGAGCCGCAAAGATATTCATTTTTTGTCTATTTTTGTCCAAATTTATTTCATTATGGGGAACAACGTATCAAGAAATATCCAGGTGATGGGCATCGTCAACCTCACCGATGACTCGTTTTTCGCGGGCAGCCGCAACCTTCGTCCTGACGGGACGTTTGACGAGGGACTTTTCCGGGACAGGATTGTGAATATGCTTGACTCCGGAGCGGACATCCTCGATCTTGGTGCCTGCTCGACCCGCCCGGGATCTGATTCTATCAGTGAGGAGGAAGAATGGAGAAGGCTTGATCTAGCCTTAAGGATTCTTGCGGCTGAGCATGAGGGTGTCCGAGTCTCCATCGACACATTCCGCCCGGAGGTCGTGAGCAGAGCCTTTGACATCATCGGCCCTTTCATCGTGAACGATGTCAGCGGAGGCTGCGAGGAGATGTGGGCGCTGCTTGGTAGACTTGGGCTGCCGTACATTGCCATGCACACCCGTGGAACTCCTAAGAATATGCAGAGTCTCACTGACTATGACAATGTCACCGAGGCTGTCCGTGAGTTCTTTGTCGGAATCGCCGCCGAGGCAGACAAGCACGGTGTGAAGGACTGGATTCTGGATCCCGGTTTCGGTTTCGCCAAGACCGTGGAGCAGAACTGGCAGCTTCTTCGTGAGATGTCCGTGCTTCAGGAGTTCGGCAAAGAGATCCTTGTAGGCCTTTCCCGCAAGAGTTTTCTGTTCAGACCTTTGGGTATCACTCCGTCCGAAGCCCTGCCCGCCACCCAAGTCGCTGACTTCATAGCGCTTCAAAACGGAGCGGACATCCTCCGCGTCCATGATGTCGCCGAGGCTGTCCGCACTGTAAAACTTTACCGCCTTTTCAATGGCTGCGGTTTGTAGACTCGTCTGTGTCCAAGGCACGACCAGATGGTCATAACCTAGATTACGCATGGTGCTGAAAACGTACCCCAGAGACCCTATTTGTGTACCAAATGGACTATGACACACCATTGGTACAGGAAGCACACTTCCTGTGTACCAATCAAGGTCAAGACATCAAGCCCGAGTTATGAGAAGAGAACAGTGGTGGAATGTTTGACTTAAAGGTGAATTAGCAATCTTTATTGCATATCAATAGTAAAACTGAAATTCGGGTATTTCGGTCGAGGACCAAAAATAAAGGCATACGAGTATAAATTGCTGGCTGCAAGAATTTGCATATCATAGCCAGGTCGGCAGAATTGAACTGCATATTTACCTTTGTGAATGACGTATTGTTCTGGTATTGTTAATGTCATCCCTACCATTTGCCCAATAACATCACGATAATTAAGGACCTTAGGAAGAATATGACCGTTTTCATCTGTAACATTCTTAAAAGCACCATCCGCACCTTCACACCCAAGACCTCTAAAAAAGGCTCCTACGTGATCTATACCGGACCAAGTCCAAAACCCTGTGTTAAAGAAAGGACTCTGCCTTGTTAACTGAATTCTATTATTTCGCGCCAACGTCAAAGTCAAAGTCAACACTGCCGGTCAAAGAGGTTGTTTGCTGATGGCTTGCCACCGGTTGATTCAACAGTATGTCCAGCGAGAGCATTGTTGGCCGGACAAAATGCAGAAAACATGCGTTTTGTCCGGTCGGAGCACAATCTACCGGACGAACAGCGCTGAGTAATTACAGACGATGAGAATCTTACAAACGGCTTTCAGTCACATGTCGAATCTGTGCCGGTGGAATCAAGACCGGGCTGAAAAACTCAAGGGCAAAGGTACGGGATTTTCATGGAAATGATCCTTTCAGGCGCTTCGGATAGGTTTTGACGTGAAACCGTTCCGTAAATCCATCCGCACCGACATCAGCACGAGGCGACAGCAATAAGGACTCGCCTCCGCTTGTACCCTGACATGGAGCCACAAGGCACAACATAAATGAGAGCCGAAAATATACCTCGGAATCAGCGTGTGTCCTGACGTGGGACCGCAAGGCATCTGGACACGGGTTCACATTCCGGTGCCGGAGGGACCGGACGACATTCTTTGACTATAATGTCGTTCAAAACCGACAAATGGAGAGTTTCGACGGCGCTTCGCGGCAATATTGTCGTTCTGCCTCTCAACTTTTAGTCTGTTCCCTGACCAGAGAGTTTCTTGAGGCGTGATTTGTAAATCATTGTTAATAAATAGTTTAACTACAAGTCTTTGGTTGTTTAACACTCAAGACAAAGTGCTAACTATATGATAATTAATGCATTTTACACCACTCGTTGACACAGAACGCGTTGCGTTTAGACATAGAGAGGGAGATACTTATTCTTATGAAAATGAAGGAATCAGACAATGCTTTACCTTGCGATGGCACCGTTGCCCGGAGGACTTGGCGACCCTTCACCCGGACAGGGCGCGCGAAGCGCGTAGGCCGCCAAGGCCTCCGAGCAACGGTGATCCTGACCGAAGATAGCCCTGTGGCAGCCTCTGGCAACGCTATGCTTAGTAAGATAACTTTCAGGGCACAACTCAGGGGTGTTTCAGATATTAAGTATTTCCTGTACAGGCTTTCTAAGATATATGCCTAAACACATACTATACCCACAGTCGACAGGGTATAGGCAAACAGATGTATAGAGACGTGACTGTGCGCCTCAATTTTGCGAAAAAATAGAAAGGCGGCCATCTGTAATATGGTCGCCAAAATATTACTTGAAATGCGTTGTCAGCATTCTTTAGTCAAGCGTCTGCTTGATTTCGGTGATGACGAACGCTTCGATGCTGTCACCGACCTTCAGGTCGTTGAACTTGTCGATGCCGATGCCGCACTCCATTCCGGCGGATACCTCCTTCACATCGTCCTTGCCCCTCTTGAGTGAGGCGAGTTCTCCGGTGTAGACCACGATTCCGTCACGGATGAGTCTGCACTGCGATGTCTTGGCGATCTTTCCGTCTCTGACAAGACATCCGGCGATTGTGCCGACCTTGGAAATCTTGAAGGTCTGCTTGACCTCAGCCGTTCCGGTGATTTCCTCTTTCTTGATCGGCTCAAGCATACCCTCGATACCGTCCTTAACATCATTGATCGCATCATAGATGACAGAGTAGAGGCGGATTTCGATTCCCTGCTCGTCTGCCAGCTTCCTTGCATCGGTCGAAGGACGTACCTGGAATCCGATGATGACGGCGTCTGACGCCTCAGCCAGGATCACATCAGACTCTGAGATGGCTCCCACGGCCTTGTGGATAACATTCACGCGAACCTGCTCGGTCGAAAGCTTGATGAGGGAGTCCGACAGCGCCTCCACTGAACCATCCACGTCACCTTTCACGATGACATTGAGTTCCTTGAAGTTACCTATGGCGATCCTTCGTCCGATCTCCTCGAGGGTCATGTGCTTCTGGGTCTTGATGCCCTGGATTCGCAGCAGCTGCTCGCGCTTGTTGGCGATAGCTTTGGCTTCCTTCTCATCGCTCATCACGTTGAACTTGTCACCTGCGCTCGGGGCTCCGTTGAGACCAAGGATGGAGACCGGCGTGGAAGGGCCTGCGTCCTTCACCTTTTGTCCGCGCTCGTTGAACATCGCCTTGACGCGGCCGTAGTAGCTTCCGCTCAGCACCATGTCTCCAGTGTGAAGTGTCCCATCCTGCACCAAGACTGTCGCAAGATAGCCGCGGCCCTTGTCCAGCGAAGACTCGATGACAGCCCCGACAGCATTTTTGTTCGGATTGGCTTTGAGGTCAAGGAGATCCGTCTCAAGGAGAACCTTCTCAAGAAGTTTGTCAACACCGGTTCCTTTCTTTGCCGAAATCTCCTGGCACTGGTATTTTCCACCCCACGCCTCCGTGAGGATATTCATTTGCGCCAATTGCTGGTAAATCCTCTCCGGCTGCGCCCCCGGCTTGTCAATCTTGTTGATTGCGAAGACCATAGGCACTCCGGCGGCCTGCGCGTGGTTGATGGCTTCGACTGTCTGCGGCATCACCGCGTCGTCCGCCGCGATGATGATGATCGCAAGGTCGGTGAGCTGTGCTCCACGGGCACGCATGGCGGTGAACGCCTCGTGACCAGGAGTATCAAGGAAAGTGATTCTCCTTCCATCCGGAAGCTTCACGTTGTAGGCTCCGATGTGCTGGGTGATACCTCCCGCCTCTCCGGCGATGACGTTTGACTTACGAATATAGTCGAGCAACGATGTCTTACCGTGGTCAACGTGTCCCATAACTGTGATGATCGGTGGCCTTGGAACGAGATCCTCTTCCCGATCAACATGCTCGCTGCTTTCAGCAATCTCTTCAGAGAGGTCAGCGGTGACGAACTCTACCTTGTAGCCGAACTGCTCAGCGACAAGGACAAGTGCCTCGGCGTCAAGTCTCTGGTTGATTGACACCATAAGACCTAGATCCATGCAGGCCTTGATGACCTCGTTGACCGGGGTGTTGTTCATGAGGGTAGCGAGGTCGTTCACGGTCACGAACTCTGTGACCTTCAGGACTTTCTTCTCGGCTATCTCCTGTGCCATCTCCTCTTGGGACTTGGCGGCAGCCTGCTCCCTCTTCTCCTTTCTGTATTTGGCTCCGAAGTTGTTCTTCTTGTTGTCGTTCATCCTGGCGTAGGTCTCCTTGACCTGCTTCTGGATTTCCTTCTGCATCGCCTCCTGCTCCTCTTCGGTCATGGCAGGCTTGAAACGATCCGCTCCACGGCCTCGCTTCTTTCCGCCCTTGCCCTGCTCCTGAGCCTGCTTGGCATTCTTGTTCTTGTCTTTGCGGGAGCTGTTGTCGGCTTGTTTGCCTTCCTTCGCCACATCAACCTTCTGGCTTCCCTTGGCGATCCTCTCCCTCTTCTTGTTTCCCTTCTTGGGTTCGAATTGGGACAAGTCTATCTTGCCGAGAACCTTGAGGCCTGGTGCCGTACTTTCAGGGGCGGATGTGTCTTCCTTGATCTCGGGCTTTGCTACAGGCTGCTGGTGTTTCGCCTTTGCCTGCTCCTCTTTCTGTCTTGCAGCCGCGGCGAGTTTCTTTTCATGCTTGCTCATCGGTCTCTCACCGCCATGGGCGTCCTTTCCTGCAGCAGGGGTTGTCGGCTCAGGTATGGTTTCTTTGACGGATTCCGGTTCTTTGACCTCAGGCAGCGACTCGGGCTTCTTCTCCGCCTCTTTCTCCTGCTCTTCTTCCACGATGATGGACTCCTGCACAGGCTCTGCCTTGACTGGTTCAGTCTCCATCACCGGCTCTACCTCAATAACCTTGACTTCCGGCTCTTGTGCAGACTCCGGTTTTGTCTCAGGCTGAGGTTCAGGCTGAGGTTCAGGGACAACTTCGGGTTCTGATTTCGGCTCGACAGGCGTGAAGATGGTTGTTTTGATGACAGTCTCCCGCACCGGTTCTTCCTCCTCTTCTTTCTGGCTTTCCTGCTGTTGCTTCTTGGAGGTCTTCTCCAAAATCTCGTTGAGTTTTATGTCAATCTTTTCCGAAGCCTGTTTGGCCGCCTTGTCCATTCCGAACTGTTTGTCAATAGCCGGAAGAAGATCCTCCGAGATCTTCACGTTTGGATTGGCTTCGACCTCGACTCCCTTGCTGGCCAGAAAGTCAACCAGTTTCTGAAGTCCGATGTTGTAAGTTCTTATTATTTTATTAAGTCTGATTTCTGCCATATTCAACCCCATTAAATTATTAACTGTCCGTTGCGTTGCCAGGACTATTCCTCAAATTCGGCTCTCAGGATCTTGAACACCTCAGCCACGGTCTCGTCCTCAAGATCGGCCCTCTTGGCGATGTCTTCCGGCGTGAACGCGAGCACACTCTTGGCCGTGTCGCACCCGATCGCCTCAAGGCGGTCGATGACCCACTGATCAATCTCGTTGCTGAACTCGCTGAGAAGAACGTCCTCCTCTTCCTGCGCCTCATCCTTAGGAAGCTCTCTCCAGACCTCGATCTCCCTTCCGACAAGCATTCCGGCGAGCTTGATGTTGCAGCCGCCGCGGCCGATTCCCTTCTTCACCTCGTCAGGCTGCATATAAACCTTGATCTTGTCCTCCTCTGAGTTCCCAAGGTCGATGGAAGACACCCTTGCCGGGCTGAGCGCCCTCTGGATGAGAAGCTGGGTGTTGTTTGTCCACTGGAGCACGTCGATGTTCTCGTTGCGGAGCTCGCGTACGATTCCGATGATCCTGGATCCCTTCACACCGATGCAGGCTCCGATTGGGTCGATTCTCTCATCGTAAGACTCAACCGCCACCTTGGCGCGCTCTCCAGGAACGCGGACGACCTTCTTGATGGTGATCAGACCATCGAATATCTCCGGAACCTCATGCTCGAAAAGCTTCTCAAGGAACTCGTTGGAAGTCCTTGAAAGCGTGATATAAGGAGTCGTGTTGTTCTTCATCTCGACACTTTTGATGATGGCGCGGATGGTGTCTCCCTTCTTGAACCTCTCGCCAGGGATCTGCTCCGCCTTAGGCAGATGCAACTCGTTGTTGTCTTCATCCAGAATTATGACCTCTTTCGACCAAGTCTGATAGATTTCACCGGTGAATATCTCGCCGACCTTGTCTGAATATGCCTTGAAGACATTGGCCTTGTCGATGTCCATGATGCGGCCTTGAAGATTCTGCCTGATGTTCAGGATTCCTCTGCGGCCGAAAGAGGCAAGGGAAAGTTTCTTGGTGTAAACATCCCCGATCTCGTAGTCGTCGTCACCGGTCTCGGCCTTGATCTGGTCGATGGTGATTTGAGTGTTCGGATTCTCTACCTCTTCCACTACATCGAAGTTTTGGTAGATCTCGCAGTCTCCCTTGTCGACGTTGATGATGACGTCGAAGTTGTCAGCCGAACCATAAGTCTTTGCGATCTGGGTGAGGAACACGTCCTTGAGCACACCCATCATCACCGGTCTGTCGATGTTCTTCTCTTCCTTGAAGTCTTTGAAGGCGTCAATCAGAGTGATTTCTTCTTTCTTTTCCATGTTTATATTCTTAATATCTTATTTCTTGAACGCAATGTGCGGTGTGACGGAGTTGATCTCTCCGAATCCGATGCGGTCTTCATGCTCCACGAGTTCCTTTTTCTTCTTGCCCTCCACAGTCTCTTTCTGTGAATACCTCAGGCATATTCCATCCTCATCGGCCCCGGTGAGGACTCCGATGATCTTCTTTCCGCCTTTAAGCCTTGCCTCCACAGCAGAGCCTATTGCCTTCTCGTATTGCTTGAGAACCTTGAACGGCTGGTCGAGACCTGCTGATGTGACGGTGAGGGAATAATCCTCCGCATCCTTGTCAAAGGCATCCAGAAAGGCATCGTTCACGCTGACGCAATCCTCAAGGTCCATGTCACCTGACTCTTTCTCGATGGTGAGCACGATGTCATTGTCATTGCTGACGGTCACATCCACAATGAAGCAACCGCGAGCCTTCACAGCCTCTTCAATGCTGGACAATATCTGTTCTTTCCGCATAAAATCCTGTTTTTACAAAACAAAAGATAGGAGACGCTTTCGTCCTCCTATCTCTCACAACGATGCAAAGATAAGAATATTTTAGTGAATATGAAAATAAATTGCTTTCTTTGTAGAAAGTTTGGAAAAATTTGAAAAATTTAACGCCATAAAAGATGGAATTTACAGCTAAGCAATTGGCCCAGGTGCTCAAAGGGACCGTTGAGGGTGACCCTCAGGCAACAGTCACATCATTCGCCAAGATAGAGCATGGAAAACCGGGGCAGCTGTGTTTTTTCGCGAACCCGAAGTACGAGAAGTACGTTTATACCTGCAGGGCCAGCATCCTGCTTGTCAACAAGGATTTCGTTCCGAAAGAGGCCGTTATCTCGACCATGCTCAAGGTCGATGACGCCTACAAGTCCTTGGCCGACCTTCTGAAGTATGTCTCCACGCAAAGGCGCACGGACAAGAGGCACCGTGGGTTCCGCTCATCTTGGTTCCTTACCACAAAGTTCGGTAAAAAGGTCTATCTCGGAAGCCATTCTTATGTGGGGCACCACGCCAAGGTCGGTGACTACACCAAGATCTACGAGAACGTCTATGTCGGTGACAACACCGTGATCGGCTCGCATTGCATCATATATCCAGGTGTCGTGATCTATCCAGGAATGGTCATTGGTGACAACGTGATCATCCACGCCAACGCTGTCATCGGCTCCGACGGATTCGGCAACGCCCCGCTTCCTGACGGAACTTGGGAGAAGATCGAGCACATCGGCAATGTGGTCATAGGCAACAATGTGGAAATCGGCGCCGGCACTACCATTGACAAGTCCGAGATGGAGTCCACGATTATCGGCAACGGCGTGAAGATTGACAATCTCTGCCAGATAGCCCACAATGTCCAGATCGGCGACAACACCGTGATGGCGGCCCAGTGCGGCATCGCCGGCTCGACAAAGATCGGCAAGAATTGCATTCTGGCCGGTCAGGTCGGCATCGCAGGACATTTGAATATCGCCGACAACACTACGATCGGTGCCCAGTGCGGTGTCATAGGGAATATTCGTAAGTCAGGTCAGGTGCTCCTTGGTTCTCCTGCTCTCCCTCTTAAGAACTACCTCCGCAGCTACGCTGTCTTCAAGCGTCAGGGCGAGGAATAGCAGCCATTTGCCACGAATGACAGGGTAAGCCTTGAATATTCAAAATATCATTGCTATCTTTGCAGACTGCTGTGTTTTACGCAGCCTGCAAAAGAATGATTATGACTTCTAACAGACAAAGAACCCTTGCGGGTGAATATGAGTTCCATGGCAAGGGACTTCACACCGGAAGGATTTCGACTATGGTTCTCAAACCGGCTCCCGAAAACACGGGGATAGTATTCCACAGGGTGGATCTTGGCGAATCGGCTTTCGTGGAGGCCTTGGCCGAGAATGTGTCATCGACCGCCCGAAGCACGACGATTTCCAAGGGTGACGCCACTGTGGCGACAATCGAGCATGTCATGTCGGCCCTTACCGGGATGGGAGTGGACAACGCCTTGATAGAGATCGACAATGTCGAGGTCCCGATCCTGGACGGCAGCGCCCGCTATTATGTCGAGGCGATCGCCAAAGACGGTCTCAAGGAACAGGATGCGGAGAGAAAATATGTGACCGTTCCGGTGGAAATCGAAATCAAGGATGAAAAGACCGGATCCTATGTCAGGATAACCCCTGCTGATGCCCCGTCAATGGACATCACCGTTGATTTCGGCTCTAAGGTTCTCGGAGTTCAGACGGCTCATTGGGATGAGTCCACGGATTACGCCAAAGAGATAGGCCCATGCCGGACGTTCGTGTTTTTCCATGAGATTGAGTATCTGTTCCAGAACAATTTGGTAAAGGGTGGGGATGTGGACAACGCCATAGTGATCGTCGAGCATCCTGTACAGCCAGAACAGGTTGAGAGGCTTTCGGAACTTTTCAACGTTCCGGATCTCGCCATCAATGATAATGGCTATCTCAACAACCTCAAGCTCCATTTCCCGAACGAGTGCGGAAGGCACAAGCTTCTGGATCTCATCGGCGATCTGAGGCTTGTCGGAGGTTATCTTAAGGCAAAGGTGACTGCATTCAAGCCTGGCCATACAATCAACACTCGGGCGGCAGTGGCCATTCGTGAGAAATCTTGCTGATAAAAACACTTAGAATATGAACAAAATTTCACCATTAGCGTCGGTAAGCCCTAAGGCTAAGCTAGGCGACAACATTGAAATCGGTCCGTTCGCGTTCATCGATGATGACGTGGAGATCGGTGACGGATGCAAGATCCATCCGCATGCGATGATATATTCATACGTGAAGATGGGTAAAAACTGTCAAGTGTTTCCGGGTGCCGTCGTCGGGGCCATTCCTCAGGATCTTAAATATGAAGGTGAGGTCACCTATGTGGAGATTGGAGACAATGTTACCATCCGTGAGTGCGTGACGATCAACCGTGGCACAAAGGCCAGCGGCAAAGGTGTCACCAAGATTGGAAGCAACACCCTGCTGATGTCCTACGTCCACGTTGCCCATGACTGTGTGGTCGGCAATCATTGCATCCTTGTAAGTTTTGTCGGCATCGCCGGCGAGACCGTGGTTGACGACTGGGCTATTGTCGGAGGCGGTGCCAAGGCTCACCAGTTCTCCAAGATCGGTTGCCACGCCATGGTCGGTGGCATGTCAAAGATCAACAAGGACATTCCGCCTTACGTTCTTTGCGGACGCGATCCGATCTGCTATTCAGGTGTGAACATCGTCGGACTTCGCCGCCGCGGATTCTCGTCCGACGTCATCCGCAACATCAAGGACATCTACGACACGATCTATTTCTCCGGCTACAACATCACCGACGGCTGCGCCAAGGTCGAGGCCGGATTCCCTCAGAGCGAGGAGCGTGACACGATCCTGAATTTCATCAGAAGCTCGAAGCGTGGAATCATCAGGGCAAACGACTCCCACGAGAAGGGAGAATTCGAATAGGTCTGAAGAGTCGGCCGTGCTGCTGAGCGTGGCATGGTTTCCGCCGGTCAGCTATTTCGCATTGATGGCTAAAGACTTCATCTTGTCTGGGGACAGGGTGAAGCCTTCTGTCGTTTACCTTGAGGCCTGCGAGCATTATCAGAAACAGTCCTGGCGGAATCGTTTCCGCTACTATGCCGCCGACGGCCCTCAAAGCCTGAACTTTCCGATTGTCCACGAGAGCGGCACCCACGAGTTGCCCATAACCGAGATCAAGGTGGACTACTCGACTCCTTGGCTGATCCGTACCGAGAGGGCGATCGCATCCGCCTACGAGTCTTCCGCCTATTTTGAATATTACAAGGACGAGTTGTTCGCGATTCTGGACTCTCAACCTGATATGTTGTTCGACCTTGATCTCCAGTTGATTAAATTCTTCCTCCGGAAGACCGGCATCTCGGTGGATTTGAGGATGACCGATGAATATGTCCCCGTCCGTTCCCGTGAGATACCTGTGGATGCCGGCCGCTACGGGATGGACTACCGTGAACTGATCCATCCGAAACGCCCGGACAGCATTCTTAAAAATCTGAATCTGGAAAAACCGTACTTTCAGGTCTTTGCCCGAAAGTACGGTTTCGTTCCGAATCTTTCCATCATGGATCTTCTCTTCAATGAAGGTCCCGACTCAATCTCCTATCTTAAAAACTTGTAGACTCCCTCGGTCGGTGAGCTTGTCGAAGTGCCGAACTTGTCGGTCGCTGAGCCTGTCGAAGCGCCGAAATGTCCCGAAACCAAGTTTAGAACCTCCATCCGAATGTCGCCGTGATGCTGTAGATGTCTCTCTTGTTGAGGATCATCGGAGACGCGACATCCATATAGTCGGCATAAGGGGAGATATATTCATCCGACAGCATCATCAGTCTTGCCGCGATGTCCGCGAAGAAAGAGCCGTTTGATGAATATCCAAGGCCAACAGAGAATGAGTTTATCCTGTCATTCAATTTAATCTTCTCGTTCCCGTTGTAGGTATATTCAGGAGTCGTGGAGAAGTTGTACCCGGCGCGAACAGCAAATTCCGGAACAGGTTTGAACTCCGCGCCGACCCTTATCATGTGCGACACTCCCATGCAGTCGCGGATCTCGTCGTTCAAGTCACTGTAACTGTCGTCATTCCAGCCTCCGTCCTTGCTCATGAACTTCATCGTGCTGTAGTCGGTCATCTCGTAGTCGGCGCTGATCAGAGCCATTCCCGCGAAAGTGAACGCCGCTCCGGCATTGAGTCTGTACGGCGAACGAACCCTGTAGGAATATTCTCCTTCAGGAGTCTGGGCCGATCCGTTGTACTGAGCGTCGGTGTAGTTCACGTTCACGTCTTGGCGCCAACGCTCGTTGATTTCCATGATTGTCGGGGTCTGTACAGCCGCTCCGACACGGATTCCGTCAACCGGTCTCCACAGAAATCCGAACTTGCCATAGACTCCGCTTCCGTCAACAGTGGAAGAGTAACGGGTACGGTAGTCGCTGAAGTAAGTGTCTCCTTTCTCGAATTCAGTGTAGAAATCATCCGGATTGACAGCCGCCTCCTTGAAATATTCGTCATAATTGTAGTTAAGCGATGTCACCCCCAAATTTGCGCCGACGAAGAAAGTCTCGCTGAAATTGAAGCCGACGTTGAACAGCACATCGTACTTGCTGCCTGTGACCGAGCGCCCGTAAGCCTGGTTCAACGGACCTCCCAGAGATACGTTGTAAACACCGTTCCCGTCTTCGTCCAGAACATAACCATCCTTGATGTATTCCCCTTTCCCCAGGATGTAATCTCCGTTGTTGACATCTTGCTCTGTGATAGGGTAATATCTTTCCGTGGCCGCGATGTACCGGTATTTGTAGTTTGGCTCGATGTCGCTTCCGTAGTTGGCTATCGCTCCAGCCTGTGCGTTTACGATAGCGCTCCAAGGGGCCGGCATATTCCTGTCGTCATTCTCGTAATATGCGTTGTCCCAAATGTCAATTTTGTTCCCTTTCCCGTCAAGGTAGCCGTTCAAAAAATCCAGGTGGAATCCGTCCGCTCCCACAGCCATTGCGCCGAGGTAGCTGGTCTTGTCATTCTGCCCGCCTGCCAGCATCTTGCTTGTGAAGTTGTTCGTCCCGTTGACGACAATTCCGTAGGTGATGGATTTCAACCCGCTTCTGTTGCCGGTGTTCCAATTGAATGTCGCTCCAAAGTTCGGCAAGGAGAACCGTGTCAGTCGCTTTCCCTGCTCATTTGAGAATTTGTCCACATTGTCGATAGGGTAGGCACTGTAGGAAGCGTTCATCGCGCTCATCGTCAGATTCGGCGTGATCGTGAACTGGGAATATCCCGCCACAGCCGATCCCGCAGGATTGATCCCTATTGAGCCGAGATCCCCACCGACGGCGGTCATCGCGTTACCCATTCCGATCGACCTTGCCGTTCCGTAGTAGTTGTTCTGGCTGAAAGTCAGCCCGTCGTACATTGTCTGCGCCCCGGCCGTGGCCGCTGTCAATGACACAAGCGCAGTGAATATTGCCTTTCTCATTTCAATTGTTTTTAATGGTTATCTTCTTCCGCCGCCGCTTCTGGAGCCGCCTCCACCGCCGTAGGATCCGCCTGAACTTCTGGATGATCCGCCGCCGGAGAACCCGCCTCCGGAATAGCTGCCGCTACGGCTTGAACTGCCGGAAGAATAAGAACTTGAAGAACTTCTGCTTGTTGAGTAACTGCTCGAGCTTCTAGATGAAGAACCGGATGAGTAACTGCCGCTTGAGGATGATCTATATGACCCGGATGATCTGTAACTGCCTGAAGAACTTCTTCTGCTGCTTCCTCCGGAATAACTTCCGGATGACGATCCGCTTGAACTTCTGCTATTGCTTGCAGGTCTTGAGTACATGGTCGATGATGACGATGAGCGGCTGGAACCGTAGGATGACCTTACGGATGAAGAACCTGTTGAGATCCCAAACGATGAGCCGTTGGCCCTTGAAGCGCTTCCCACGGATGACCTGACGGATGACGATCTGGCAGATGACGACCTTACAGAAGAGGAAGCCGGCCTGTTCACCGAAGATATTGATGACCTTGTTCCGCTTGTGCGTCCACCGATGCCTGAAGACCTCGTCGACGCGGACATCGAGGATCTTGTCGATCCTACACCGCTTCTGGATCTGGTCATGGAGGAACTTCTCACTCCAGCGCTCCTTGATGCGGAGCCGATGCCGCTTCTTCTGGCGGAACCGGTTGTGGACAGCCTTGGCGTGTAGACTCTACCGCTGCCTGGTCCAAAAAAGTCGTGGTCGTGAAAGTGATGCGGTCCATGTCCCCAGCCGCCGTGGTACCACGGGTCGTGCCATCCGCCGTACCAGCCTCCATACCATCCGCCGTACCAACCGCTGTAGTACCAAGGATCCCAATACCAAGGATCATACCATCCGCTGTAATACCACGGATTGCTCCATCCCCATGAATATCCATAGTACCAAGGATCGTAACGCCATGGCGAGTACCATCCGCCATAGTACCAAGGATTCGCACCCCAATAGATTGAGGTGTAGAAAGGACGGTTCCATGAGTACCAAGATGTCGCATACCAAGGCTGGTAGGCCGCCCATGTGTCAAATCCGTTGTCGTACAGATAGACGGATGTGGTGTTGTCCGTGTTGTTGAAATCTATTCTAGCCGCTTTGTTCTCAGGGATGAACAGAGTGTCCACCTTCTCTCCGCTTTTCATGAAGATCGGTGAGTTCTTTGTCTTTGCCACAAGAAGATCGGTCTCCTCGTCGTTGGCTGAAGAGACAGCCTCCTCTGCCTGATGAACCTTGGTCTTGGATGTATAGTAGATTCCATCCTGATACTTCTGTCTGGAAGCATCATTGGCAAACTGCGCCGCTGAACCGCACGAAGTCAGTGCCAGAAGCGCCGAGATAAAGAGGATTGTGCGTGTTTTCATTTCTGAATCTCCTATATTTAACAATTAATTCGTAACTTCGTGGCCGCATCCAAAGGTGTCGGCCACACAAATGTTCTTCAGTGAACAAAATCCATACCTTTCGGAATATTGCACAATAATAAGAATAATTGACAAAAACAGCAAAGAATATATGGCAAAGGAAGTGACAAAAAGGTCTGAGAACTATTCTCAGTGGTACAATGATCTGGTTGTGAAGGCAGACTTGGCGGAGCAGTCCGCCGTCAGGGGATGCATGGTCATCAAGCCTTATGGCTATGCGATCTGGGAGAAGATGCAGCATGCCCTTGACACGATGTTCAAGGAGACAGGTGCTGTGAACGCCTATTTTCCGCTTTTCATCCCTAAGTCGTTCTTCAGCAAGGAGGCCGAGCACGTGGCCGGATTCGCCAAAGAGTGTGCCGTTGTCACTCACCACAGACTGATGAACGACCCAGACGGAAAGGGCGTGGTCGTGGACCCGTCCGCAAAACTTGAGGAGGAGCTCATCGTGAGACCGACTTCCGAGACAATCATCTGGAGCACCTATAAGAACTGGATCACCTCCTGGAGGGATCTTCCTATTATGTGCAACCAGTGGGCGAACGTTGTCCGCTGGGAGATGCGCACGAGGCTTTTCCTCCGTACCGCAGAGTTCCTCTGGCAGGAGGGCCACACGGCACATGCCACCTCTCAGGAGGCTCAGGAAGAGGCGAAGAGAATGGTCGGAGTGTATGCCAAGTTCGCCCGCGAGTTCATGGCGTTGCCTGTGATCGTGGGACACAAGAGCCCGAACGAGAGGTTTGCCGGAGCGCTTGACACTCTCACGATAGAGGCGATGATGCAGGACGGAAAGGCCCTTCAAGCCGGAACGTCGCACTTCCTCGGCCAGAATTTCGCGAAGTCTTTCGATGTTAAATACACAGACAAGGAAGGCCAGCAGCAGTACGTCTGGGCTACATCATGGGGCGTTTCCACAAGGCTTATGGGAGCCCTTGTGATGGCTCACGGTGACGACAACGGACTCGTCCTGCCGCCTGCCCTCGCTCCTATCCAGGTCGTCATGGTCCCGATCTACAAGACCGAGGAGGATCACAGCAGAATCCTTGAGAAGATGGACCAGCTGAAGAAAGCTCTTGAGGCTGAGGGACACACAGTCAAAATTGATGACCGTGACACCCTGCGTCCTGGATTCAAGTTCGCCGAGTGGGAACTCAAAGGAGTTCCTGTGCGTCTGGCCATGGGACCTCGCGATCTTGAGAACGGCACGGTCGAGGTGCACAGAAGGGACACTCTCGAGAAGCAGACGGTTGCCCTTGAAGGCCTTGATAAATCGATCGCCGCTCTGTTGGACGACATACAGAAGACCATTTACCAGAAAGCTTTCGATTTTCGCGCGTCACACGTCGAGAAATGCGATGACTGGGAGGCATTCAAGGCCAAGATCGGAACCGGCAAGTTCCTGCTCTGCCATTGGGACGGCACTGCCGAGACCGAGCAGAAGATCAAGGACGAGACAAAGGCCACGATCCGCTGCATCCCTGTGGACAGTTTCGTCTGCGAGGAAGAAGGCAAGGACATATATTCCGGCAAGCCGTCGAAGCAGAGGGTGGTGTTCGCCATTTCATATTAATGAATATAATAAACTGACTATGAACGTGAAAGCAATTAAGTGCGCCGCATTGTCTTTGGCTCTTGCGCTCGTGGCTATTGGGGCGTCAGCGCAGACGGACACGACAAGGAGAAACGCCCAGTCCGCCGCCGCAGCAGCCGCCAGGCTGCTGACACAGACGGAAGAGGCGAAGGTCGTGGCTCCGAAGCCAAACTACTGGACCAACTCGTTGATGACGAACCTGAACTTTGTTCAGAGCAGTTTCACGAACTGGGCTAAAGGTGGTTATAACAACTACGCCTTGAGCGCCTACATTGACGGCAACGCGAAGTGGAAAAAGGGTGAGATGTACTGGAACAACCGTCTCCAGCTGGATTACGGTTTCCTGTACTCCGCCGACAAGCCTATAGTTCAGAAGAACAAGGACCGTATTCTCTTTGAGAGCACGTGGGGCTACAAGGCCACCAAGACCTTGAACTACTCTGCAAAGTTCACATTCCTCAGTCAGTTCGCCAACGGTTACAACTATCCTACTCCCGCAGTGGAGGAGGACAAGGAACCGTCAAGCAAGGATTGGAGAAATGCCCGCGTTCTCAAGTCCAGCATCCTCTCTCCAGGAACTGTGAATTTGGGTCTTGGTATCGATTGGGTGCCAAGCAAGTGGCTGACGGTCAACCTTGCACCTATCACTGGCGGTTTTACCATCGTCGGAAATGAGAAGCTAAGAAAGAATTATGGTATGGAGAGGAAGAAGAAGTACGGTAACGAGGAGGAATATCCTGACGCCAAGGATGAGAAGAACATCTACTACACGACCGGCAATTATTACAAACCCGCCCGTTTCGAGTTCGGTGCCCAGCTGACCGCCGACGCCAAGGTCAAGGTCAACGACAATTTCGAGGGCTCGACACACCTGCTTCTGTTCTCCAACTACCTGAAGAACCCTCAGAACATCCGTGTGAACTGGGACACCCGTATGATGTGGAAACTAAGCAGGTTCTTCTCGCTGAACATCACGACCAACCTCATCTACGACGACACTGTCCTCATCACGGACAAGGACGGCGACACCGGCAGGAGAACTCAGTTCGCCCAGGCTCTTCAGTTCGGCTTCACCTACACGTTCGCAAGCAAGAAATAGATTTCCTGAATATGCAGGAACGTTTTGACAGAATCCTGAAAGGGCTGCTTCCCGATGGGGAGGCGGTCCTTTTGGCTGTCAGCGGCGGCGTGGATTCGATGTGCATGGCCGATCTGTTCCTCAATTCAGCCGCCAAAGTGTCTTTCGTTTTGGCTCACTGCAATTTTCATTTGAGAGGTCAGGAGAGTGATTCGGACGAGGCTCTTGTCAAGGAATGGGCTGAAAGACACGGGATCATATTCATAAAAAAGGATTTCGACACTCGCAGGCACGCCGCATCGAAGGGAATAAGCATCGAGATGGCGGCGAGGGAGTTGCGTTACGGCTGGTTCGCGAAGGTGTGCCGTGAGCGGGAATTCTCTGCCCTGGCGGTCGCACACAACGCCAACGACAATGCGGAGACGATGATTCTGAATATGTTGCGTGGTACCGGTGTGAAAGGGATGACAGGGATGCGTCGCATTTCTCCTCTGCCTGATGCCGATGCTTTGCTTATAAGGCCACTGCTCGGTTTCCCGAGAAAGGATATTCATGAATATGCGGTCTCGCATGGTCTTCAGTGGCACGAGGACAGCACCAACACTGATTCCGCCTACAAGCGCAACTGCATCCGCAACGAGATATTCCCGATTTTCGAGAGGCTGAATCCGTCGTTCCTGACAACGCTGAACGAGGACATGGAGCGGTTCGCTCAGGTTCAATCCATCGCCGATGAATATGTCCATTCGGTTTCGGCGGAGGTTGTCCGCCATGACTCAGATGGACTCCCTGTGATTGACCATGAGAGACTTACATCGCAACTGAATTGGGAATATGTCCTTTTCCGCCTTCTGGAGCCATTCGGGTTCACTTCCTCTGCGGTCGCGGATCTCGCTGATGTCTTGAAAAGTCGTGGGACAGTCAGCGGCAGGAAGTTTTTTGCAAGTGAATATCTTGCTGTGACTTCGGCTACGGGAATTCAGGTGATCAGGTCTGTGGACTTTACTGACGGTCACTTTGGCCGTAAGGACTGTCATTTATTTTGTAGTACTGGCGGTCACTTCGACAAGTTCAGTGACCGATCCGCTCATGTCGCTGAACCTGCTGCATCGGTCGCTGAGCCTGTCGAAGCGACTGAGATAACCATCGAAGGATCAGGAATATATTCATTGAACGGAATCGAATTTTCCGTCTCATTGTCAGGCGACGTGAAAAATGTGAGAACTGTTTCAGGCGAGACGAAATTCGACACGGCCAAGATTCCTTTTCCTTTTACGGTCAGGCATTGGCGACCAGGTGACTGGATGCGCCCGCTTGGAATGCGTGGCCGCAAGAAACTCAGCGACATATTCGTTGACCTGAAGTTCAGTCTCCCGGAAAAGGAAAAAGCCCTCGTCATCGCTGACGAAGGCTCTCATGTTCTGGCTTTGATCGGTCACCGCATCGATGACTCGGTCAAGGTGACCAAAGATTCGGCTTCAGTCACTCTGATCCGCATTATCTGATCTCAATCTCAAACGGCATCCTTGCGAAGACAAGGTCGCCTTGTCCTTTGGCCCAAGTCCTCTGCCAATTGAGCAGATCCTTTGCCACTCCTTCAAGCGGAGTGCCGTCAAGCACGCTGGCCATAGCCTCTTCCGGATTTGTGGTCTTGCCGAACTGCTGAAGCAACTGCTCCATCACCGTCAAAGGCTTAGGGTAACTTACTATGCCCCAGTTCTCTAAATCCGCGTCTCCGGCCATCGAAGCGGCGTATCTTATCGCGTCCTCCAATGTCCCGATCTCGTCCACAAGACCGATCTCCAGCGCATCCGCTCCTGTCCAGACACGTCCCTGGGCAATCTCGTCGACCGCATCGAAAGTCATGCCGCGTCCCTCGGCCACGATGCTGACGAAGTTGTTGTAGATGTCATCCACATAGACCTGCATCCAGGCTGTCTCCTCCGCATCGAACGGCCTTGTCAGCGAAAGCATGTCGGAATGTTTGTGGGACTTGACCGGTACCATGTTGACGTGGGCTATGTCCCTCAGTGTTTTCCCGAACTCCGGGATGGCGGAGAACACACCGATCGACCCGGTGAGTGTCGTCGCGTTAGTGAATATGTGGTCGCAGCTGTTGGAGATCCAGTAGCCGCCAGAAGCCGCATAATCACCGTAGGAGGCGATGACCGGCTTTTCGTCTCTTGTGAGATCGATCTCCTCCTTTATCTTGCTGGCGGCCAGCACTGTTCCGCCAGGGGAGTTGACCCTGAACACTACAGCCTTGACGGTAGAGTCCGCCCTTACCTTCGCTATGATGCTTGCGAAACGGTCTCCGCTGATGTTGTTCGGATCATCCTGCTCAAGGATATTCCCGTTGGCGTAGATGACCGCGATCTTTTTCTTGGCGGTCAGGTTGAGTGTCGCGTTCGCGGATGCATAGTCGCTGAACGGTATGAATTTTACGTCCTTGTAACTGTCCTTGCCGGCAAGGTCGGCGAGTTTCCCCTTATATTCCTCAACTGACAGAACCTCATCGGCGAGGTTGTGCTTTACCATATCCTCTGGAAGGGCGATTGACAGATGATCGATGAAGTAGTCGAGGGAATCCACGGTCAAGCCCCTGCTCACGGCGGTCTCCGCAACCACGGTGTCCCACATGGAATCAATCATAGCCTGGTTCTGCTCCATGTTCTCTGGGCTTGGGGCGTTCTTGACATACATCTCGCCGGCACTCTTGTACTTCCCGTGGCGGATGAGTTGGTAGTTTATACCGAGTTTGTCGAGCAAGTCCTTGAGGAACAGCATACTCCCACTTATTCCCAGCATGAATGTGTTGCCGCCGTGGTGGCTGGTCGTGTAGATTTTGTCGGCCACTGACGCAAGGTAATAGGTACCCGATGTGAAAGCCTCGCCGTAGGCTATCACGGCCTTCCCGCTTTTTCTGAAGTCGAGGAGAGCCTTGCGGAGCTCCTCTAATTTGGTGAGGCTGGTGGCGGCTCCGTCCGTCTTGATGAGGATGTATTGCACGCCCGGATCCTCAGCCGCCTTATGGATTGCGGTGACGGCATCGTAAAGCCCGACCAGAGCCACCTCGCCGCCCTGTATAGAGGACAGAGGATTGCTTTCCTGGGTCTGTTCGGCGACCGCAAACTTGGACATGTCCATCAGCAGGACGCCTTCTTTAGGAATGACGGCTCCGGAACCTCCAGAGAACGAGGCAGCCGATGCGATCATTGAAGCGAGCATCATAAAGCCCATAATAAACTTCACGATACCCCAGATGAACAGGCCGCACAGCACGGCCAGCACCCATTTGACGAATTCTTTTGTGTTCATATCTTGAAAACGTTTTGGTTTCTCAGGTGACGAAATTTTGTGCAAATTTAAGCATTTTCTTAATAATCAATTATTATATTTGTGCCAGTGAGAAACTTTATTGTAAACGGTATGACCGTTTTGGAGACAATGGTATGAAAAGATTCATAGTAGTTGGGATAGTCATGACTCTGTGCGCCGGACTCAATGCCCAGTCGGTTGACACTACCAACATTTACAAGGATAGAAAAGACAGTCTCAGCGCCACAGTCTTTGTCGGACATCAGGACAACAGCATCTCACGGGGAAAGACTTTGCGGACCGAGTTGATCTCGGCTTCTGGGCTTCAGAAGATGGCCTGCTGTAATCTGGCGGAGAGTTTTGAGAATTCCGCGAGCGTGACTGTCGGCTATTCGGACGCTGTCACGGGGGCGCGGCAAATAAGGCTCCTCGGGCTTTCCGGTACTTACACCCAGATGCTGGACGAGAACCGCCCAGTCATGAGAGGGATCACAGCTCCATACGGGCTCTCTTACGTTCCTGGACCGTGGCTGGAGAGCATCCAGATCGCGAAAGGCTCGCCGTCAGTGATAAATGGTCTGGAATCCATGACGGGGCAGATCAATCTGGAACACAAGAAGCCGACCGAGGAGAAGCCGCTTTTTATCCAGGCTTCGATGATGAGCGACACGAAAGCGGATTTCAATGCCACTTCGGCCTGGCAGCTCAGCCCGGTAATCTACACGATTCTTTTAGGGCATGTGAGCGGCAACTTCAAGACCTACGACATGAATCACGATGGTTTCCGCGATGATCCTAAGATGTTGCAGTTCAATGTGGCGAACAGGTGGCTTTACTACACGCCTGAACTCCAGGTGCGCTGGGGTGTGAAGGCGGTCATGGACCGTCGCCAGGGTGGGATGGACGGGTATGACAAGGACCGAATACGCGCTTGGGCGGTCACTGAGCCTGTCGAAGAGACCGCTTCGGTCTGCGAGCCGGTGGTTCGAAATAGCTCACCAACCGCTGAAGTGACCTCCGTCAATGAATCTCTCTCCGGCACCCCTTGGGGCACCGACATAAACAACAGTCTTCTGAACGCCTACCTGAAAGTCGGCAAGCCCCTTCGCGAGGACGGCTCGTCCAGCATAGCCGCCATAGCTGACTGGTCCTGGCAGAAAAGTGACTCATGGTTCGGTGCGTCATCCTACCTTGCAAGTCAACAGTCAGGATTCGTCAACCTGCTCTACAGGAATATGTTGAATGACTCCCATGACTTTACAGTAGGCCTATCCGGTACATTCGACCATATTGACGAGGATGTCGCAAAGCTGGACTACAATCTGTGGAATATGGCGGAGGGCGGGAATATTCTGAGCCCATATTCAGGGAACGCCGATCACTTCTTCGGTGGTGCTTACGGGGAATATACTTTCCACGCCGGTGACATATTCACCTCCATCGTTGGTGTGAGCGCCGACTGGTACAAGGGGAACGGCTTCAAAGTGGCACCGAGGGTGACTTTGAAATATTCACCGGCGGAGTGGTTCGTGGCGAGGGCGAACGGTGGCAGAGGATTGAGGTACGCCGACCCGGTCGCCGACAACATCGGAGTGATGTCCACCCACAGCATGCTTAAAGGCGATTGTATGGAGCGGCTGCTGGAGGATTCGTGGACGTTCGGTGGAAATGTGACATTCTACATGCCGTTCGGGGTTGATCCTTCCAAGACGTACATCAGTTTTGATTATTTCCGAACTCAGTTCTCGCGGCAGTTGATGGTGGACTATGAGGTGCCGGGAGCGGATGTGAACGGTGGCCGTGACATCTGGTTCTTTGATTCCGATGGAAGACGGTCATATTCAGATAATTGGCAGGTTGATTTCAATGTCGAGCCTTTTGACCGCTTCACCGTGGCTTTGACCGGGCGCTACACTAATGCGCGTCAGGAGAATTATAATGGCGCTTTGGTGGAGAAACCGATGCTAAGCCGTTTCAAAGGCGTGCTGAACCTTCAGTACAAGACCAATTTGAGCCGATGGATATTCGATTTCACCGCATCCGTGAACGGTTCTGCGAGGGTGTACGATTTCATGAAGGATTTGAAGGGTGAGAGTGGAAGTCTGCTTTATCCTGATGGCCGCACTCCTGTCTATCCTTTGCTTTATGCCCAGATTACCAGACGGTTCCGAGGGTTTGACATCTTTGCGGGAGTGGAGAATATCACTAATTTTACCCAGGAATATGTGCTTGTGGGGGACCGTAATGCTGCCGGGGAGTGGACCCCTTGGACTCCGGGATTCGACGCAAGCTGTGTTTGGGGACCGATTATGGGTCGCCGGATCAATCTTGGCGTGAGATTGACGCTCTGGAGGGCGACAAAGAACGATTAAATCATTATCTTTGCAGGATGAACCTTGGTGCGGGAAACTGCGCTGTAATATTTTAAGGTGTTTATGAAAAGAATATTATTGATGGCGCTGGCGGCTTTGACGCTTGCTGTCCCTTGCGCCTTGGCTGAAGTTCCGACTTCTGAATATGCCGCAGAGATGTCGGCTGACAAGAATGTCAGCGAAGTGGTTTTCGCGACCAACATGCATTGCGACAAGTGCGTGAAAAAGATCAATGAGAATCTGTCGTTCGTCAAAGGAGTCAAGGACTTGAAAGTCTCGCTCAAGGATCAGACTATCAGAATCAAGTACGACAACCGCAAGACAGACGAAAAAACTCTTGCCGACGTCATCAAGAAACTTGGCTACAAAGCCGAAAAAGTTCAGAAATAATTATGAGCCAGAAACCATCCATTCCAAAGGGAACACGTGATTTCGGTCAGCAGAGCATGGCCGAAAGAAATTATATTTTCGACACCATCAAGAAGGTCTTCAAGGCTTTCGGTTATGCCCAGATCGAGACTCCGGCCATGGAGAATCTCTCAACCTTGCTCGGCAAGTATGGAGAGGAGGGAGACAAGCTTCTGTTCAGGGTCCTTAACTCCGGTGACTGCTTCTCAAAGGTAAACTTTGAGGATTACCGTACGGAAGACGGGGGAGTGAACAGCGTCTCCCTTTCCAAGGAAGTCTGCGAGAAGGGACTCCGTTATGATCTGACCGTGCCGTTCGCCCGCTTCGTGGTCCAACACCAGAATGAGATTTCCTTCCCGTTCAAGCGTTTCCAGATCCAACCGGTATGGAGGGCGGACAGGCCGCAGAAAGGTCGTTATCGTGAGTTCTATCAGTGCGATGTGGATGTGATCGGCAGCAAGTCACAGGTCAATGAGCTTGAACTGGTACAGATAGTGGACAAGGTGTTCGGCCTTCTGGACGTGAACGTGCTCGTGAAGATCAACAACAGGAAGGTGCTTACCGGTTTCGCAGAGATCTGCGGATTCCCGGACAAGGTCGTGGACATTACAGTGGCGATCGACAAACTGGACAAGATCGGTCTGGAGAGTGTCGAGGAGGAGATGCGTGAGAAAGGTCTGACCGACGGGGCTATCGCCGTGATCGAGCAGATTCTCAAACTTTCCGGATCGACTTCCGAGAAACTGGCTTCGATGCGTTCCCTGATGAACGGTGGTTCCGCTTCCGGACTCGTTTCCGAGACTGGCCTTAAAGGTCTTGACGAGCTTGAAGAGTTGTTCGGTCTGATCGACGCGGCCGGAGTGAAGTGCCCTGTGGAGATTGACCTGTCTCTGGCCCGTGGCCTGAACTACTACACTGGTGCGATCTTCGAGGTCAAGGCTGTTGACTTCCAGATCGGCAGCATCTGCGGCGGAGGCCGTTACGACAACCTAACAGGAATATTCGGTCTTCCGGACATGTCCGGTGTCGGCATCAGTTTCGGGGCCGACAGAATATACGATGTCCTCAAGGGATTGGACAAGTTTCCTAAGTCCCTGGCTTCCAGCACGACATTGCTGTTCGCCTGCATGGGTGCTGAAGAACTTCGCTACGTTTTGCCTGTTGCGGCCGCCCTGCGTTCCGAGGGCGTTTCCGTAGAGGTTTATCCGGAGCCGTCCAAACTTAAGAAACAGTTCGACTACGCCGAGAAGAAGTCCATCCCGTTCCTATCCATCAACGGCGGCAATGAGGCCGAGGCCGGCACTATCCAGCTGAAGAACCTCACCACCGGCGAGCAGAAATCTTTCTCCAAGGCCGACATCTCGGGAATGAAGGCGTTCATGAATATGTAAGGATAAGAAATTTGTAAAGCATATATCTGTGGGAAGCCCCTTTCTGAAATTTTGCACGTTACCAAAATTTCAGAAGGGGGCTTCCCACAGAGTGATTAGGATCTCAATATATATCATATTAAAATTTTTTCGATTTTTTGCGAAGATTCAAGATAGAAGTGCAACGCCGCCGGGCTAGCCCGGCGGCGTTGGCG
>ERZ808242.175-NODE-175-length-49800-cov-10.823821_pt1 | contig 49800 bp, 46 predicted proteins | sample MGYA00521244_ERZ808242 | MGnify/ENA primary metagenome ERZ808242 (study PRJEB31516, sample SAMN03275573) | gut metagenome | biome: mammalia-associated habitat; material: feces | host: Papio cynocephalus | place: Kenya | collected 2012-07-27 ... | reverse complement strand
AACCTTCAAACAAACAAATCAAAACAGCTTCCAAAAGACCTTTATTAACAAAGAATGGGAACCGAAATTTGTGATTGGCGATTTTATAGGCTAATTTTGAAAAATATTCTTCAGAGACAATGGACAAGAAAGAACTTGAGATAATGGCGCCGGCGGGCAATTTCGAATGCCTTCACGCGGCAATACAGGGTGGGGCGGACTCCGTTTACTTCGGTGTGGGCAATCTGAATATGCGCTCCCACTCGGCGAACAACTTTACTCCGGATGACCTGCCGAAGATCGTTGAGATCTGCCGGGAATATGGTGTCAAGACCTACATGACTCTGAATATAGTCCTTTACGGTGAGGATCTCGCTCCGATGCGGGAGGCATTGGACGCGGCAAAGGCGGCAGGAGTGAACGCCATCATCGCCTCTGACATGGCAGCGATAACATATTGCAGGAAAATCAGGTTGGAAGTCCACATCTCGACCCAACTCAACGTGTCGAACATCGAGGCGCTGCGGTTCTACTCACAGTTCGCCGACGTGATCGTGCTGGCGAGGGAGCTGAACCTGCACCAGGTCAAGGATATTCATGAAGCCATCGTGCGCGAGGGGATCAAGGGCCCGTCCGGGAATCTGGTGCGGATCGAGATGTTCGCCCACGGAGCACTCTGCATGGCGGTTTCCGGAAAGTGCTATCTCAGCCTCCAGACCTACGGGGCCTCGGCCAACAGAGGAGCTTGCTACCAGCTTTGCCGCAGGGGGTACGAAGTCACAGATCTGGAGACGGGTACAAAACTGAACATCGACAACAAGTACATCATGTCACCCAAGGATCTGTGTACCATCGAGTTCATGGACAAAATCATCGATGCCGGGGTGAAAGTCTTCAAGATTGAGGGGCGGGCAAGGAGCGCTGAATATGTCAAAAAGACTGCGGAGTGCTACCGCCGTGCGGCTGACGCCGTCTGCGAGGGACGCTACACGCCGGAGCTGGCGGCGGCGTTGAAAGAAGAATTGTCCGAGGTCTTCAACAGAGGGTTCTGGGATGGCTATTATCAAGGAGCGAGGCTCGGGGAATGGAGCGATGTGTACGGCAGTCACGCCACCCGAAAGAAAATCTACTGCGGAAAGATCACGAACTGGTTCGACAGGATCTCCGTGGCCGAGGTGCTGGTGGAGTCGGAGACACTGCGCAAAGGTGATGACATTCTGATCATCGGGGAGACTACCGGAGTCATAGAGCAGACAGTCAGCGAGCTACGGGTCGATCTCAAGCCGACTGACAAGGCAGGAAAAGGCACGCTTTGCTCTATTCCTGTAATATTTCCTGATGACATCCGCACTCCGGGCCGAAAGAAGATCCGCCGAGGCGACAAGGTTTACATCTGGAGAGAAATCTGAGATCCGTGCCGCACGGTCACTTCGACAAGCTCAGTGACCGATCAATGTTGTTTCTCAGGCTGATGGGTGAAGTGGCGGGGGCCTTCGATGGAGCGCCAGTAGTCGGAATCGAAATCGGGATGGATGTACGGGCCTACGTGGTCGATCACAAAACTCAGGTAGGTGATCTTGTAGCCTTGGGCGGAGAACATCTTTTCGTAGAAAGTCTGGACCTCGAACAATGCGTCAACGGCGGATTCGCCGGCTACAGACCGCAACGCGCAATCAGCAAGGTCTTGGCGGCCGGTTCCATAAAGATCATTGGTGCAAGCCAGGATATTCATGTCATTCTGTTCGGCCACCGCGCGGGAATATTCATAAAGAAAGCGGCTGTCTGTTTTGAGGTGGACTATCCCGCCCTTTTTCAGGAACTTGCGGTAGCGCTCCAGAAATAGTGGGCTTGTGAGACGACAGTTCTCGCTCTTCATCTGAGGATCGGAGAAGGTCAGCCATATTTCCGAAACCTCTTCCGGAGCGAAGAAGGCATCTATGAACTCAATTCTCGTGCGAAGGAACGCCACATTCGGAAGATTGTTCTCCGTGGCGAACTTGGCGCCCTTCCAAAGACGGGCTCCTTTGATGTCCACACCTATGTAGTTGAGTGATGGCTCCCTGCGGGACAAGTCAATCGTGTACTCCCCTTTTCCGCAGCCGAGTTCCAGCACGATCGGTTGGTCGGCCTTGAACATCCTCTCATTCCAATGTCCCTTAATCGGATGATCCTTGAGCCTCAAACTGTTACCTGCCTCAAACTTGTCAAGCACCGAAGAGGCCTCCGGCTGAAGAAGGCAGGAGAAAGTCTCGTTCTCCGCGAATTTTCTAAGTTTATCGTGTCCCATTTTCCTTTCTTGTGAAAATCATTCCCAATCCCCGGATAGCCTCCGAATCATTCAGCACCCTGGCTTTAAGCCTCCATATTCCGTGTTCCGGAAGGCTAAACGCCTCCTTGTATCCGGCCATGAAGTCCTTCGTATAATATGAAGAATCCACCGGACAAGCCACATGAATGAATGTCGTGTCGGAAATAATGACCGAATCGGAAGGAGATATCCATCTCAAATCCAATGAGATGCTGTCCGATGGAAATGTTCCGAACGCCGGGCGTTCCAGTCTCGTGTAAAAATCCAGACCGTAGGCTACCGTCGAATCCGACAGATCAAGATTGAATATGTAGGTGTCTCCATATTAAGCCTTTTCCCTGACCACAAACGGCTCATAAGAAGTAGGCCGTGAGCATGAAGCCACAACCGACAACAAAGCCAAAGTCAGAAAACAATCACGCATCGGTCTTCGGATTCTGCTCCGGCTTCCTGTCCCCACGCTGACGCGGAGGACGACCGTTGCCATTTTTGCGGGAAGCGTTGCTCCGGTTCTTGTTCTTATTCTTGTTTTTCTTCGGTTTGTCGAACCTTGTGATGCTGTCATCACCCACGGCGGACACGAACTGAGGTCCCGTAGGCTCCGGTTCCGTCTTCAAAGACTCCGGTTTCTGGCCGTTGCGGTTCATCATGATGATCTGAGCCACCTCTGAGGCAGCCACTGGATATAGATTCGCGAGAGAACCCTTCTCATAAGAGAAATACATTATCTCCTGAAGTATGTCAGTCTTGACCAGATAAGCCAGGCCATCCTCAAACTCAAGCGGTTCCGAGACTTTCGGAATACGAGACTGGGCGTCCAGATAGTTGGCCACCTCATAATTCAGGCAGCACTTCAGCTTTCCGCACTGGCCGGCAAGTTTCTGCGGATTCAGGGACAGGTCCTGAGTACGGGCAGCCGATGTGGAGATGGACTGGAAATTCGTGATGAAATTGGCGCAGCATAGTTCCCTGCCGCATACTCCGAGACCACCGATCAGACCAGCCTCCTGTCGGGCTCCGATCTGCTTCATCTCTATCCTGATGTGGAACTCTTCGGCGTAAACTTTTATCAGTTGGCGGAAATCCACACGTCCGTCGGCTATGTAGTAGAAAATCGCCTTCGTTCCGTCTCCCTGAAACTCCACATCTCCGATCTTCATGTCCAGTCCGAGTTCGGCAGCGATCCTGCGAGCCTGTATCATCGTGTCCTGCTCACGGGCAATAGCCTCCTGCCACTTCGCTATGTCGAAAGGCTTGGCCTTGCGGTAAATCTTTTTCAACTGGGTAGTCTCGGGGTCAATCCCCTTGCACTTCATCTGACGGCCGACAATCGGTCCCTCCAAAGTGACGATTCCCAGATCGTGCCCGTTCATCGCCTCGACTATGACCAAGTCCCCGGCCTTGATCCCCTGACCGGAAGCATTTATGTAAATGCCTTTCCTTGTGTTCTTGAAACGGACCTCAAAAAGATCCTTGAACTGCTCCTGACGAATGCCGTGAAGCCAGTCATAATCCTTCAACTTGCAGCAACCTTGGCGGTAATTGCAGTCGTACTCACCGGTCTCCTGATTCTGGGAGATCGTGCATCCACGGTTACAATCGAACTTTATTGTCTCGTTATCGATATTCTCCATATGCATTTCAATATTATTGTCAGAAACTCAAATACAACCGTCCCACAAGGTCGGTGAAAAGAATCTTCTGGTTCACATTACGGTCAATCAGCATCTGCGACCTGTCCAGACAGGAAACCGCCATCCTCGGGAAACTCTTCCGGCAGCGCGAGGCCAAGCGGACGAAAAACTCGTTTTCCTCCCGGGAAATCCCAGCGATCTGAGGCAAGTTCTGCTGGATCAGGAACACCTTACGAAGGCTTTCACCTGCAAATTTACAAAAAGCTTTCTGGTTTTCACGCGAAGGAAGCGCGGCCATCGCATCCCCCCAGGCCAAAGCGGCGGAAAGATCTTTTGAGGCAAGAGCGTCAGTCAGACCTTTGAATATCTCCATCTGGCGCAGATAGTCCTCCTTCCCGGACAGGTAACGTAACGCCGTCCCGACACTGCCGCCCGCAACCAACACCGCCTGCGAAGCCTCATCCGGATTCTTCCCGAAACGGGTAGTCAGAATCTCCACAATCTCATTCTTTGAATATGGCAGGACGCGGATCGCCTGACATCTTGACGAGATGGTCTGCATGACTTTCTCCGGAGCGTGGGTTATCATGATGAACAAGGTTTTCTCCGGCGGTTCCTCGATTGCCTTGAGAAGCCGGTTGGCGGATGCGGCGTTCATCTTCTCAGGCAAATAGACAACGACTGCCTTCCAGCCTCCCTCAACCGAAGTAAGCCACACTGTCTCAAGAATCTCCTTGGCCTCGGCATTGTTGATTCCGGCCTGTTTGCCTTCTATTCCGAAAGCCGCGCTGACCTCACTCTCAAGGGCGTAAGGATTGGACGTCATCAAAGACCTCCAATATTCAAGGAACAAATCCGCCCTGAGATTCTCCACCTTCTCGTTGACCTTCGAGCCGTTCGCCACCGGGTAAACGTAATGCACGTCCGGATGTATGAGATTGGAAACCTTATGCTCATCGCCCAAGACCTGACTCAAAAACGCCAGCACAAGAGCCATAGCCCCGCAGCCGTCGTTCTCGTAGAGCATCATGGCATGAGGGATGCGCCCGCTTCCGGCCATCCCTTTCAACGCCTTGACGGCATCGTGGTTACCTATGATTCCGTCCAACGTCATCAGCTGTTCCTGTAAGCGGTGAATCCCGCGATCCTTATAAGATATTCCTTTTCCTTGGAATCCGGGAGAACCGAAAGGGCTTCCTTTGCCTTGAGGACATATTCGTCTAGGACAGAGACGGCATATTCAACACCTTTTCCGTCCCGCACAAAGCGTCTGATTTCTTCCTTATATTCAGGATGTCCGTTGATTTCGGTCACTTTTTTCCTTATAGCCGCCTCGTCTTCCGCGCTCACTGACTTAAGCGCCCCGAGCAGCGGCAACGTGATCTTCTGCTCCTCCAGATCGATGCCCACCGGCTTGCCGATGTCCTGACAGTCGGAGTAGTCGAATATGTCATCCTTGATCTGGAAGGCTATTCCGAGGCTAACAGCATAATTTCTCACCGCCTTCACCTGTTCCTGCGTGGCGTTGACGGAAATCGCTGCGGAAACCGCCGAGGATTCAAACAACGAGGCTGTCTTGCTGTAGATTATCCTCAGGTAGTCTTTCTCGTCCGTGTCCCCGCTTGTGGCCTTCTGAAGCTGAAGCATCTCCCCTTCGGCCAGATGGCTCAACGTCCTTGAGAAGATTCTGATCACCTCGTTCCCGTGGGCGGATGACGCAAGGATGTTTTCCATGGCCCTGACCAGCCAATAATCCCCTATCAGCACGGAGGCCGCGCCACCAAGCAAGGACATCACTGTCGGACAGCCGCGCCTCTCCGAACTGCTGTCTGCGACATCATCGTGAAGCAGCGTGGCATTATGAAGCAGTTCCGACGCGGCGGCGTAGTGAATGCTGTCCGTATTGGCCACCCCTCCGGAACAAGCCCTGGCGACCAGCAAGGAAATCAGCGGACGGAGCTGCTTTCCGCTATGAGAAAGGATAGCGGTGTTGGTGGCGTTCAACAGCTCAATGTCACTTTCCAGGGAAGACCTGATCAGAGCGTCAGTGTCCTCCCAATCCTTGCCAAGGAATATTCTTACTTCTTCCAGAGTCATCTGTTCCGTGTTTAGTCCAAATGTCCGACAAGTTCCGCCACCGTGTCGGGGAACTCAATCAGATTCCGGGAACGTTGATCCAACATCCCGGTGGCCACATAATGGTCAAGCAAAGCCTTCAACGGATTGTAGAATCCGTCAAGGTTCAGCGCATAGATCTTTCCGTCGTACTTGTCAAGTTTGGCCAACGTCAACGTTCCGATCACCTCATCGAGAGTGCCTATGCCGCCGGGAAGGGCGATAGCGGCGCAGGTTCCCTCACGCATTCTTTCCTTGCGCTCAGCCATAGTGTCCGTCCAGATCACCTGGTCCAACCCTGGAAATTTATACTGTTCCATGAAGCGTGGCAGGACACCGATGTGACGGCCTCCGCAACGGGCGGCCTCATCGGCAACCGCTCCCATAGTACCCTTGATGGCGCCACCGGAGACTATCGTATAACCAAGCGAACAAGCCGCACGGGTCACTTCCCGCGCAGCTTGGTTGTACTTTTGATCGATGTCGTAGCTTGCTGAGCAATATATGACAATCTTTCGTTCCTCAGACATCCGTCAAGCCATTAAAAGAAGAAAGCGACGGACGCCATGATTCCGTTGAAGTTGTTGCCGTTGTTGACAGCGTCCCGGATTGTGGACTCAGCCGTGTCACCTGTCTCATAAATATTCCCGAAGTTCCAGAAATATTTGACCGACAACTGAAGCCTCCAGACATCTATTCCGGCTCCAAGTCCGAGTCCGTACTCAACCTTCTTGAGTTCATCCTTCAACTCTTTAGCCTTGTCCTTGTTGCCGGAGGAGATCCTGTAGCCGACAAACGGCTCGGCAAAAACATAAGGACGGAAAGCCAGCAGATCAGGACCCCACTGGAGCTGCACAGGGACTTCCAGATAACCGACCTTTGTCTCGAATGATTTGGCGGCGTCGCCTGCTGTAAGTTTGCCGAGGTCATCAGCCGCGGCTCCTTTGACCTGATAAAGAACAGAAGGTTGGATGGCGAAACCGCCACCGACTGGGAACTGGGCCGTGAGACCGATGTGGTACAAAGAGACAGACTTGGAATCCACATCCTTAATCTTGGTGGCCGATGACGTGAAACCGCCCATCAAGCCGACATGGGAAGATGTGAAACGTTGCGCCGAGGCGTCCGTGCAGAACACAAAGGCAGCCGTAACGGCGGCCACTATCAAAAATTTTTTCATTTCATCCGATGTTTTAAATTATAGCAAAGTGTCCAGCTTTGCTGTGATGTCAGCCTTAGGCACATTACCAACAAGTTTGTCAACAATCTCACCACCCTTGAAGAAGAGAATGGTTGGGATGTTCCTGATTCCATACTGCATGGCTATGTCCTCGCAGTCATCCACATTGCATTTCACCACGGTCGCCTTGCCGTCATATTCAGAAGCCACGGCCTCGACCGTCGGGGCAAGCATGCGGCAAGGACCGCACCATGTAGCCCAGAAGTCAACAAGAACAAGTTTGTTGTCGGAAATTATCTCCGCGAAATTTTCGTTGGTAGCTATCTTTTCCATAATCAATAAAATTTAAAAGTCCGGGACGGTAACCGCAATTACCGTTCCAGACACAAAGATAACAAATTCGCTGACTTCAGCAAAAATTCATAGTGCCAGCCGAAGCGACAATGCTACAACGCCTGCTCGATGTTCCAGACGAAGGCACGGAGCCCGAGATCCTTGTAGGTCTTGTCCTTCTGCCGGAGGGCATCCATGATCGGAGTGACCTTGTCGTCAGGGACAATTGTCAGAATGGCATAGTTCTGCTCCGGCCATGCATGGTCACCGTAATGGGGACGTCCGTCAACGCCACCTCTTCCCTGAATGTCAAGCCACTGAGTGAAGCCTCTTTGGCCGTTGCTCTCAAGCAGCTCGACAATCTCGTTGCCATAGGCCTGATTGTATGAGATAAATATTGCTTTCATAAATAATTAATCTTTAGCGAATTAAATATCATCCCTTAGCCCGCGTCAATTTCTTGGCCTTGCGCCTCTCCTGAGCGGTGGCGAGAGAGCAGTAGATCGTAGGAATCAGAATGAGGGTTACAAGTGTGGAGATCGTCAGACCCCAGCAGACCGTCATACCGAGAGATCGCCACATCTCTGAACCTTCACCACGTCCTACCGCCATAGGAACCATACCGAGCACGGTCGTGAGGGTCGTCATAAGAATAGGACGCAGACGGCTTCTCGCGGCGGTGACGGAGGCGTCAATGACGCTCATTCCCCTCTCGCGCATCAGGATTGTGTAGTCAATCAGCACAATACCGTTCTTCACAACGATACCGAGCAGGATGATGATGCCGATCATCGCCATCACACCGAGCGCCGTGTTAGTGGCCCAAAGGCCGAGAATCACACCGGTGAAGGCAAACGGCACGGAGAACATGATGACAAACGGACTCATGAACGACTCGAACTGGGAGGCCATCACCATATAGACAAGGATGATGATGAGAACCATCAGCACGATCAGGTTCTTGAACATGGACTGCTGATCCTCGAAGTCACCTGAGATGTCCGTTGTTATGTTGTTCGGAATGTCCGTGGTCTTGATGACAGCGTTGGTGGCGGCGACAGCCTCGCTGAGCGCGTGCCCGTCAGAGACGATACCGGTCACGGTGATGTACCTCTCACGGTTCTTTCTCTCGATCGTAGGAGGGACCTTGGCCTCGACAACAGTGCCGAGATCCTTGATGCGCACAGCCTTTCCGGCAGGAGTGTAGACAATGATGTTCTCAATGTCCTGCACGCTCGAGCGGAACTTCTTGTCGTAGATGACACGGATGTTGTACTCGTCACCCTCCTCACGGTAATATGAGCCGACGGAACCATTCATCGCGGCACTGAAAGCCGCGGCTGCGGTCGTGGAGTTAAGCCCGTTGAGAGCCAATTTCGTCCTGTCGAAATCCACCTGGTACTCAGGTGTGTAGTCATCACGGCTGAGGACCACCTGCGAGAAGTTTTCGTTCTGCAGCAACTTGTCCTGAATCTCTTTGGCGACACGGTCGGTCTCATCGAAATCGTAGCCGTAGATCTCTAGCGTGACGGAAGAAGCACCTCCGACACCGCCCATACCTTCGGTGACGGTACCTTTCTTGACTTCAGGATATTCCCTGAGATCCTTACGGATGATATCGGCGATTTCTGTGGACGAGCGTTCACGGTCTTCCATCGAGCCAAGGTTGATGTTCATCGAAATGATGTACGATCCATTGGATTGGATGCTGCCATAGACATTGTCAGAGCTGGCCTGGCCATAACGGTACTGGAGTACCTGGATTTCAGGGACCTCAGACCTGAGTCTTGCGGCGAAGTTCTTGGCGAATTCACCGGTTACAGTCTGCTCTGTTCCCACTGGAAGTTCTATCGAGACCGTAAGACGGCCTTCATCGGAATGAGGGAAGTACTCGCTCTTCAGCCCCGGAGCAAGAAGGACAAGAACGGCTATGAATATGGCAAGCGCACTGAATATGACGGTTTTTCTGTGGCTCATAGCCCAACCGATGATCTTGGCGTAACCATTGGATATAGTGTTCAGGAACTTCTCGACATTGTCGAAGATAGCCCTGTGAAGTTTCCCGTTCTTAGGCTTGTTGCTGAGGATTCTGGAGCATAGCATCGGCACAAGGGTCAACGCGGCTGCCGTGGAGATGATCATGATGATGCTGACAATCCATCCAAGCTGCTTGAACATGATTCCGGCCATTCCGGTGATCATCGTAAGGGGCAGGAACACGCAAAGCATAGTCAAGGTTGAGGCGACAACCGAGATACCTACCTCCGAGGTTCCGTGCACGGCGGCCTCAGTAGGTTTCTCACCTCGCTCCAAGTGGGTCGAGACGTTCTCCAGCACGACTATGGAGTCATCCACCACCATACCGATCGCAATTGACAAGGCCGACATCGAGATGATGTTCAATGTGTTGCCGGTGGCGAACAGGTAGATCAATGACCCCAGCAGGGCTATAGGAATCGAGAGAACTATGATGAATGTCGCCCTCCAACGTCCAAGGAATATATAGACCACGAGCATGACAACCAAAAGGGTGATGAATATGGTCTCCTTCAGGGAATCGAGGGTGTTCAGAATGTTGGTTGAACTGTCCACGACAGTAGTTATCTTCACATCGGAAGGCAGCGTCGGCTCGATGGCCTTGAGTTTCTGCTTCACGCTCTTGATCACATTGACAGTGTTGGCTCCGGACTGCTTCTGTATGGCAATCATCGCGGCTCTCTCTCCATTAGTGTAAGACTCCTGCGACTTTTCCTCAAGACCGTCAATGACGGTGGCCACATCCCTCAGATAGACAGCCTGGCCATCTTTCGTACTGACCACGATGTCGAGAAGCTCGGAAGGATCCTTGAATTCCTTCTCCACACGGAGCGTGAATGACTCGGCCCCGATGTCGATACTTCCTGAAGGCACGTTGCGGTTCTCAGATGCTATGGTCTGTGATATCCCCGAAACACTCAAGCCATAGGCTTCCAATTTGTTAGGATCGCAATAAACGTGGATTTCCCTTTCCGGGGCTCCAGAGACACTGACCGTACCAACGCCTTTCACTCGTCCCAAAGGGGTGACAAGTTTGTCGTCCAGGATCTTGTCAAGCCCCATGAGACTCTTGTCGGCCTTGGCCGAAAGGATCATTACAGGCATGTCATCCATACCGAATTTGAAGAGCACCGGAACAGATGCCCCGTCAGGCAAGGACGAGTTGACAAGATCCAGTTTGTCCCGGATGTTGTTGCAGGCTTCGTCAATGTCGGTACCGTACTCAAACTCAAGGACAACGATAGAGGTGTTTTCCTTGGATCTGGAAGTGATGTCCTTGAGATCTTCCACACTGTTCAAAGTGTTCTCAAGCACCTTTGTCAGGTTGTTCTCGATGTCGGAAGCGCTCGCTCCCGGATATGACGACATCACAAGAACGACGTTTGCATCGAAATCAGGAAAATTCGCCAGCGATGTGTTCATCAGTGAAAAGACTCCGAAAATCGCAAAGGCCAGGAACACCAAGGCCGTTGTGACGGGATTCTTCACCGCGGATCTGTAAATACTCATAGTTTAAACTCTTTAGTTGTTCTTTGAGATCTCGACCTTGGCTCCGTCCTTCAGACTGGAGCTTCCCTTGGTGGCAACGATGTCACCCTCGTTCAAGCCTTCGAGAATCTCATAGTACCTGTCGAAATGACGTCCGATCTTGACGATGACGCTGTTGACAGTGTTGTCGGCGCCTACGACATAGACGCTTCTCTGGCCTGAGCCCTGCATCTTCACGACCGCCTCGTCAGGAACAACGATGCTGTTGTTGACACCGAACTCGACCTTGACTCTGGCGAACATTCCAGGCCTGAGAGTCCTGTCCGCATTGCCAACGAGAACCTCTGTGGTGAATGTGTGGGAAGCCGGGTCAATTGTAGGATAGATTTTGTTGATCTTCCCCTTGAAAACCCTTTCAGGAATCGCGTCCGCCGTGATCTCCACCTCGTCACCTTTCTTGACCTTCGTGTAGTCGGACTCGGAGATCCCCACCAGAAGCTTCACAGGTGTGATCTGCTGTACAACAAAAATAGGTTGGCCTGAATAGAGGTCGCCCTGGTCGTAGTTCCTTGCCGTGACCACACCGCTGATAGGGGACCTGAGCAAGGTGTTCTCCAACAAGTTATTGTAGGATCTGCGGCTAACCTTCCAAGCCATCTCCGCCGCGTCGAAATCTGACTTCGACACTCCGCCTTCCTCATAAAGGCTTCTGAGACGGCTGAGTTCTGTGGAATCGTTTGCCAATTTGAGCCTAGCCTGGTCTAGTTGGGACGCGTCCATCTCGGCCAGCAACTGGTTCTTGTTCACAAAACTGCCCACATCCACCTTGATGACCTCAATCCTTCCCCCTGTCTGCGGAGCGATGTTGTTCACGGCAAAAGCCTCCACGGATGTTGAATATACTTCCGTCTGAGGGACTTCCTGCCTCACCGCCGTGGCGGTCGCGATCAAAGTCGCCCTTTCCTCAACATTCTGGGCAGCGGATGTGTTGTCGGCTTTCTTGCCGTTTCCGCAAGAGGCGAGAAGCGTGGCGGCTGAGACGAAAGCCATTGTTCTGATAATCTTGTTCATATTCTTAATGTTTTATTTTTTTCACATATTTTCGAGATCGACCTCTCCCTTTTCATCGATGAAATCGTAGCCGAGGGTCTTCTCAAGATTCGACTTGGCGACAACAAAATTATAGACCGCCTGTGACTGGGACAGACTTGCCTGGGTCAAGGTAAGCTGCGCGTCATTCAGTTCCGTGATCGTGCTCTTTCCGACCTTGTAGGACTTGGCGGCGATGTCGTAGGCCTTCTGGGCAAGAGCGACCGCCTCGGTGGCGGAGTTGAAACTGTTCATGTTAGTCTCCATCGTGTTAAGGTACTGACGGATGGATATTCTGAGCTGCCTTTCGGTCTCGATCCTCTGAAGATCGAGCTGCGTGGCCTGAACCTTGGCCTGACGCACATCATTATGGCGCTTTCCACCGGAGAAAATCGGAATTGAAAGGCTCACACCGACATAGGAATACGGAGACCACTGATACTCGCTGAACTTGAAGTCATTGGTCATCGCGATCATGCTGTATGAGAAGTTAGCCGAAAGAGTAGGAAGGTAAGCGGCCTTCTGCATGCGCACGGTCGTGGCCAACTGCTCGGCCTGGATTTCCAACTGACGCATTGTCGTGTTGTACTCAAGTGATGGCTCACTATGTTCGTTAAGATCCCGGAACATCTCCTTGGAGAAGTCCTCAAGGGTGCCGGACACATCTATATTCCTTTCCAACTCCACACCCATCACGGCTTTAAGCTGCCAAAGCGCGAGTATCACCGAGCTTTCCGCATTATAGACATTCGGGACAGCGGCGGCCACGGTTGATTTGGCCCTTGTATATTCAAGTTCCGAAGCCTTCTGGGCGTTGTAGCGTTTCTCGGTCTGGCTGAAATTCTCGACAGCGTTCTCATACACATCTTTATACACCTTGAACGCTTCCTTGGCTAGCAGAACAGCGTAGTAAGCCTGCTTCACCTGCGTGACCATGTCCAGTCTCGAAGACCGAGCCTTCTCTACGGCCAGATCTACGCTTTGGCCTGATATCTTCAGACTCTCCCAAAGCTGGGCGTTGACGATAGGCAGTGATGCGGACACTCCATAATTGTAAGTGTTCCAACGGCCTACGGCAAAACCACCGCTGCTGGAACTGCTCTCTCCGGATTCAGTCTTCACAGGTTCCATTCCGGCATTTTCAGAAAGTTCGTTGATCCTCGTGAAATATGGCAGAAGAGAGCTGAACATGCTCGAACCGCCACCTGAGCCACTGTCTGAATCCATGTACATCATCTGCTTCTTGATGGTTCTCTGATAAGCTCCCGAGGCGTTGATCTGCGGGAACAGGGAGGCGTAGGTGCCCTTCTTGGCATATTCAGTGCGTTGGATTTCCTTGTCGGCGACCTTGACCGCAACATTCTCGCTCAGAGCGATCTGCAATGCATCGTTCAATGTCAGAACGACTTTGGCCGTGTCCTTGGGAGACTCCTTTGGAATCGTGTCATTCCGGTACTGAGCCTGTGCGGACAGTGCCAGCGGCAACGCAGCCATGACAAGAATTAAATTCTTCAATCTGTTTTTCATACTTATACTAACTGTTTTTATCATTTGTCAATGATGAATATTCCTCAAAACCCTTCGGGGTGAGAAGAGTCCTTGTGACTATGTCCTCGAAAGCCGCGGCAAGCGACTTGAAGGAGACCTTGACTCCCTCGACATGACCGCTTCCATCAAGGTAGTCGATCATACCCTCGTGCATGATGCAAATCAGAAGCTGAACACCATCAACATCCATGTCAGACCTTACCAACCCCTGCTCCATGCCTTCACGGAAACGATCCACAAAGAAGCGGTGCATGGCCTTGCCCCGCTCCTCGGCGTGCTTGGTGAATGTCTCCGGATAATACTTCATGATGTCCTTGACCATTCTCTTGTCCTTCACCATAGTCTTCTTTCTGTTCACCATGGAAAACAGAGCCTTTAGAATCTGGACGATGTCCTTGCCCTTCACGATCCTGTCGAACTCATCTTTTTTCTTCCTGACATTATTGGTAACCACATCCGCGACAAGATCTTCCTTCTGGGCATAGTACTGATAGAACGTCTTCTTTGAGATGCCCAACTTGCGGCAGATGTCGTCTATGGACACCTCACGGATCCCTTCTTCAGAAAAAAGGGAGTCCGCTGTCCTCATTATTATTTCCTTTGTCAATCCGGCCATAATCGTTGTCAAACGGGGAAATCATTCTGCAAATGTTATGCAAACATTCTGTATTTCCAAGAGAAAACAACAACTTCCTTTTCTCAAAGATATAAAACAAAAAGCGCATCGTCTTTATTCTTAAATAAATAAAACGATGCACTGGAAAACTGAAAAAATTTCCTAGTTTCCTATATCACACCGAAATGTTCAAGAGCCGTGACGATTCCATCCTCGTCCACTGTGTCAGTGACATAGTCAGCGACGGCCTTGATGTCATCGGTGGCATTGCCCATCGCGACGCCTATCCCTGCATATTCAATGATTGGAATGTCGTTGCCACCGTCTCCGAACGCCATGCACTCCTCACGCTTCACTCCGATGTGTTCCAGAATCTTTGAAGCGCCATAAGATTTCGACAGTCCCTCCGGTACGACATCAATGAAATACGGATGCCACCTTGAGTATGTTACATCCTTAAGGACAGGGCGGAGCAGACGTTTCTCCTGCCCCTCGTCAAAGAATATTGTGTATTCATAGACCTGATGCTCTCTGGCGACCTTGCAAAGATCCAAAAAGCCGGACGGGTGGAGATTCAGCATATTCTCCACCTCTATGGCGTGCTCACTTGCATGGTTTATACCGGCAACCGTGTCAGCAAACACCCAACAGGAAACATTGTGAGTCTCCGCGATCTCAGCAATCTGCATCGAGGTTTCCTTATGCATAGGATGACTGTCAATCACTTCTTCTCCGAGCGTGGTCTTTGCCCCGTTCATCTCCACATAGCCATCGAACGGGAAGCCGTCCAGATTGTTCATCACCGACCTGGCACGACCGCTGGAAATGAAAAGCTTCACGCCCTTGTCCTGAAGCGCGTGAAGTTTCTCCTTGAGATTATTGGACATCCGATGAGTCTTAAAACTCACCAGAGTGCCATCAATGTCAAAAAAAATCGCCTTTACCATGAACTATCCGTTAATACCTTTAGCATAGTGGGTAGGCTCCGCCTTTTGCGGCTTGGTGTCAGGAATAACCGCTGCCGCGGGAATCTTCTTCTTATAAGAATATACAAGGAGTCCGATTCCGAGCAGCACGAACGGGATGCTCAACAACTGCCCCATGTCCAATGCCATTGAGTTCTCGAAATCAACCTGCGGCTCCTTGATGAACTCTATGAGGAAACGCATTCCGAAGCAGACGATGAAGAATATTCCTATGAATGAGCCCCTGTACATCTTGTCCAGCCTCTTGACATAAAGCCAGAGTAGCCCTATTCCTAGGATAAGGTAGCTGAGCGCCTCGTAAATCTGGGTAGGATGCTTCGGCTCGGTCTCTCCCCTGCGTTCGAAGATAAAACCCCATGGAAGATTTGTAACGTCACCGTATATTTCAGAGTTACAAAGGTTTCCAAGTCTGATAAAGGTTGCCGCGAACGCCACGGCTATTGCCAGACGATCCAGAATCCACAGAAAATCTATGTGATTTTTCCTGCCGTACTTGTTAGCGAACCACCACATGCACAGGAGCAGCATCAGCGCACCTCCATGACTGGCAAGTCCTCCGTGCCACACAGCGAAGATTTCCAAAAAACCTTTCCAAGAACCGAAATAATAGTCCGGTTGATAGAAAATGCAATGCCCGAGACGGGCTCCGACCAAAGTTCCGATCAGCAAAGTGTAGAGAAGTGGATCAAGAAGAGCCTCGTTGACTTTCTCCCTCTTGAAGAACTTCGTGAACAACCAGTAACCAAGAACGAACCCGGAAACAAACAGGAGACCATACCACCTTACGGCGAAAGATCCAATCCTGAATATCTCCGGATTCATGTTCCAATGTACGAACAGCGAATCCATAATCAATTGTCACTTTTCGTACAAAGATAGTGTATTTTTCGGATTATCCGAGTGCTTAGTCGCGGATAGCGGCAATGCCCGGAAGTTCCTTGCCCTCGATGGCCTCAAGCATTGCGCCACCACCGGTGGACACATAGCTTACCTTGTCAGCGAAGCCAAGTTTAGTGACCGCGGCTACCGAGTCTCCGCCACCAACGAGAGAGTAGGCTCCGTTCTGGGTTGCCTCGGCCACAAACTCAGCGATCTTCTCGGTACCGTGAGCGAAGTTAGGAAGCTCAAACACTCCGACAGGGCCGTTCCAAAGGATGGTCTTGGAAGCGAGGATGATCTTCTTCCAGTTCTCAAGAGAAGCCTCGGAAGCGTCCATTCCCTCCCAATCATCAGGAATGTTGAATATGTCGAATGTCTTGCGAGGTGTGTCGTTGCTGAACTCCTGACCTGAGACTGTGGCGACTGAAAGCGAAAGGTTAACGCCCTTCTCCTTGGCCTCCTTCATGATCTCAAGAGCGTCCGGCATGAGCTCATCCTCATGAAGAGACTTTCCGATGTGACCGCCCTGGGCCTTGATGAAGGTGTAGCCCATGCCGCCACCGATGATGAGGTTGTCAACTTTGTCAAGCAGGTTCTTAATCACTCCGAGTTTGCTGGAAACCTTTGAGCCACCGATGATGGCGGTGAAAGGATGCTTGGCGTTCTTCAAGACATAGTCAATCGCCTTGATCTCCTTTTCCATCAGGTAGCCGAACATCTTGTCGTTCGGGAAGTAGGCGGCGATGAGCGCGGTTGAGGCGTGAGCCCTGTGAGCTGTGCCGAAAGCGTCGTTGATGTAGCAGTCAGCGTAGGATGCCAGCTTCTTCACGAAAGTTTTCTGGCTTTCCTTGACGGCTTTCTTGGCTGCGGCCTTCTCCTCGTCTGTGGCGTTGTCAGCAAGTCCTCTCGGCTTGCCCTCCTCCTCAGCGTAGAAACGCAGGTTCTCAAGCATCAGAACCTCACCAGGCTTTAGAGCGGCTGCTTGCGCGTCTGCCTTCATGCAGTCGTCAGCGAACTGAACCGGAACACCGAGGCATTCTGAGACATGGGCAACGATGTGCTTGAGAGAAAACTTTGGATCCACTCCTTTAGGACGTCCGAGATGGGACATCAGGATGAGGGAACCTCCTTCTGAGAGCACTTTCTTGAGTGTAGGGAGAGCCGCGCGGATGCGGGTGTCGTCTGTGATGTTGAAATTCTCATCGAGCGGAACGTTGAAATCCACTCTGACAATAGCCTTCTTACCTTTGAAATCGTAGGTGTCAATGTGCTGTTGCATAACGGTATTGTTTAAAAATTGTTAGCGTATTTCAAGACGCAAATATAGTAAAATTCAGCGGATTGGGAATCAATCAGCCAGACTATAACGATTAAATCTGATCGCAACAGGATAAAACAGGCTTTCTTTTCCTATCTTTGTACGCTATGACGATTGAGTTCAATCCACAATCATGGAAGGACTACGAACTTCTCGACTCCGGAAGGGGCGAGAAGCTCGAAAGGTTCGGTGAATATGTTCTTGCCCGCCCGGAGCCGAAGGCTCTGTGGGACAAGAGCATGACTGATGCTGAATGGAACAGGCTCGCCCACACCCGCTTCGCTCCGGGAGCCGGATTCGGCAAGGCCGGAAAAGAAGACAGCGGAACGTGGGAAAGATTAAGGAATATGCCCGATCAGTGGTGGATCCGCTACGGCGGCGGGCCAAAGTTCAGCCTCAGACTGGGTCTCACGTCTTTCAAGCATGTGGGAGTATTCCCGGAGCAGGCCGCGAACTGGGACTACATATTCAAGCAGACCTCGGACATCGCCGCGAAGACAGGCTCACGTCCTAAGGTCTTGAATCTGTTCGCCTACACGGGTGCGGCATCGCTGGCAGCAAAGTGTGCCGGGGCTGATGTCACGCATCTGGACTCCGTGCGCCAGGTCGTCACCTGGGCACATGGCAACCAGGACCGCAGCGGGCTTCAGGACATACGCTGGGTGGTGGAGGACGCGATGAAGTTCGCGAACCGGGAGGCCAAAAGAGGAAACCTTTACCAAGGTATCATCCTTGACCCTCCCGCCTACGGCCACGGCCCGGACGGAGAGAAATGGAAACTGGACGAATGTCTTTTCGACATGATGAAGACTGTGGGGAAGATACTCGCCCCGGAAAACAGTTTCCTCGTCCTGAACCTTTACTCCAACGGATTCTCGGCCATTCTCGGCGAGACAGTTGTCCGTCAGGCTTTCGGTCTCCCAGTGGATACCGCTTTGGAATCCGGGGAACTGGTTCTCAGGGACAGGTTCGGGAAGAACCTGCCGCTGAGCATATTCGTAAGACTCAGGAGGTAGAGAAATGAAGTCATTTGTCAGATTCTGCCTGGTTTCTGTTGTCCTTGTGGCGCTCGCTTTCTTCTGCGAGGGGCTGCGGGTCAATTTCTTTACCGGATCTGACACTGAGGCAGTCGTCATGACATCCAACGGCGACATTACCGACCCGATCCAATCTGAACATTCATTCATAAAGTTCAACACGCCATGCCTGACAAGCCCGACGGCCGAAGGGCAGACAGTAATCCGCACAATCACAGGAGCTTCCGGCAGTCCGTGCAGGAGCGCGCGAGAGACGGAACTTGACTTCAAGGTCTTGGAGTTCAAGGTATTCCTCCACCTCAACGTGCAAAGACATTCCCTGCCCTCGCTGCGGAAGCTGCGTCTTTAGCGGTCGGTTTCCATATTTTTAGACAACAGCATTCTCCAAGGAATATTATATTCACTTGGAAGGCATTGGTACTCGTTACAGATCAAAAAGTTATCTTATAACATTCACCGTCGGCTGTCCAGAACAGTCTGCCGACAAAAGTAATTTTTAACAGAAAACAAAATGGAAACCGTAAATATCAAAAAAACCAGATCCGCAAAGGACATCATCGTGACACTCATCTTTCTCGCTGCCGGGGCAGCCCTGCTCTTCTGCTCAGACTCTATGTCCATCCTCGGATGCACGCTCATAGCGTTCGCAGCGATTCTGTTCCTGGCGATGAAATCCTCTTATGTGATAGAGGGCAAGGAAGGGTCATTCAGACGCAAGACAGCCAACTATCCCAAGACCAAGAAAGAGGAACTCGTGTCTTTCCTTGAAGGGAAATCCACCAATGTTGTCCCGGAGGCTCCTGGCGGACTTCTGATGTACATCTACTACCGCCGCGACAAATCCGGAGGCTTCGCCCAGATCAACGACTTCGACCAGTACGAGTACAAGCCGATCACAGAACTGCTTCCGCTTGGCCCCGAGCAGGTGAAGGCTCTTGTCTAGCTTCCGGTCAGGATAAAACGCCAAAACCGGCTTGGCTCAACGGCACTTCTTCATAAAGTCGATGAAAGTTCCGTGATCTGCCAAGAAATCCCGGCCAGAAACCGACAAATGGCGCGACCCGTGTTCCGGATCGCGCCATTTCATAATATCATGCTCGTTACTGCGCCGACAGGAACGCGGCCAGACTCTTCTCAATCTCGTCGGCGAATTCCTTGTCACCAGCCTTGCGGATGACATCGTTGGTCATGTAGTAGATGAGATTGCAGTTATATTCAAAGTCACTCTTGCACATCGGGTAGAAATCAAGGTAGAACCTGATGGACTCGGTGAGTTCATTGGTCAGTTCCTGAGCCAATGCCTTGGCCTTCTCCGGCTTTCCGAGAGCGTAATAGTCCTTGATCATCTCTATCGGGAAGAGGGCGTTGGAACCCCAGCCGAGAATCGAGTTGTCGTACGGGTACTCCTTAGGCTTGAGAACCCGCTGACACTTGTCGAGCATCTCCTCGGCGCGGCCTGGCTCTCCGGCGGCGATGAAAGCGTTGGCGGCGGACACGAACATATTCCTCAAAGACATCACTCCGAGGAAGGTGTAGGTGTTCTGGTAGTCAACGCAGTAGTCCTCGCGTGAGACGGCGTCGAAGCAGAACTTATTTGTCATCTTGTCATACAAGTCATCTGTGTCCACCAAGCCGACCTCAAGGGATTGAGGCTTGTTCTTGATCGGGACGAACTTGTAGGAGAATCCCTCGTACATCAGGTAGTCACGCAGGCCGATGTTCAGGTCCCCGCCTTGATTGAGCATGTTCAAAGGCCTGTCCCACTGGTAGGTGGAGAGGAAATCAAGCACGAAGAGCTCCGGTTTGCTGAGGTAGTTCTTGCTCTTCGGAATCTCGATGACGATGGAGTCCGGAATCTGGTCCGCGAACTTCTCGCTCACGATTCCGCTCTTAAGGCAGTTCTCCTTGTTGACCGGAATGATCATCTTTCTGGAAACCCAGTAGTCCATCTTGCGGCCATCCTGATAGACCAGTTTGGCGTCAGGATGCTTGAAGACGGTGACGCAATCCGACAGCAGCAGCGCCTGTCCACGCTTGTCCTCGATCGGAATCCACTCGTTGGTCCCGTAAAGGTACTGTTCCTGTCCGATAGAAAGGTTCAGAGGCGCGGAGTTGTTGATGGCGTACCTCATCTGGTCAATGTACCAGTCCGTTCCAAGAAGGGAGGTATTGCATATTCTCACATCATTCCTGAAACTCTCAACCTCCTGGGCGTACCAAAGAGGGAAGGTGTCATTATCGCCGTGAGTGATGAGCAACCCATTTTCGCCCACAGAGTTAAGATAGTTCTTAGCAACCTCGACGGCAGTGTAGCGGTTGCTTCTGTCGTGGTCATCCCAGTTTTCCTCCGCCATCAGCGCGGGAACGAAAAGGCAGGCGACGGAAGCCACGGCGGCCACAGCCACGGTATGTTTCTCCTTCAAAGCGGACGCTATCCATGAATATATCGCCGCGACCGCAAACCCTATCCAGATGGCGAACGCGTAGAACGAGCCGGCATAGGCATAGTCCCTCTCACGAACCTGATATGGAGCCTGGTTCAGATAGAGGACAATCGCGATTCCGGTCATGAAGAACAGCAGGAACGTCAGCCAACATCCCCTGCGGTCCTTGTCGAACTGGAAGCACAGACCGATGAGTCCCAAAAGGAGCGGCAGGAAGAAATAGTGGTTCTTGCCGGGATTGTCCTGAAGCCACTGCGGAGCGTTGCTCTGGTCGCCCAGGTGAATCTTGTCTATGAACGGGATTCCGCTCTCCCAGTTGCCGGTGAACAGATCGGAAGAAGGTGAATGGATCTCGTTCTGACGACCCACGAAGTTCCACATAAAATACCTCCAGTACATCCAACCTAACTGGAAGTCAAAGAAATATGACAGATTGGCTCCTTGTGTCGGTTTTTTGTACTGGGCACCGGGGACAGGGGTTCCCTTGCCGTTGGTGTAGGATTCGTAGAACTTTATGTGTCTCTCGTCGTTGCTGTACATTCTCGGGAACAGCATCTTTCCGGCACGGTCGTACTTCACGTCAACAGGACTCGGGGCCTTCTTGTACTTGCCGTCCAGCGGTGCCCAGTAGGACTTCTGCTCAAGCTCGTAAGGAGAGCCGTAGTACTGGCCGTAAAGCAACGGAGTGGAGCCGTACTGCTCACGCGAAAGGTAACGCACAAGGGTAAAGGCGTTGTCCGGCTGGTACTCGTTGGTAGGAGTCTTGGCGCAGGAGCGGATGATCACGATACTGAACACAGAGAACCCGATCACGATCGTGGTGAAGCAAAGCAATGCCGTGTTCCAGAACACCTTCTCCGTCTTGAGGGTCTTGAAAAGCCCCCAGAAGCAGGCCGTAAGTAGAGCCACGATGAAGAAGGCGGCTCCGGAGTTGTACGGGAGCCCGAGAGTGTTCACGAAGAACAGGTCGAAATAGGCCGCGGTCTTCGGGATGTAAGGGACCATGAAGAAGAGGATGAATCCGAGGATCACCACCGAGATGGCCATGATCTTGACATATTCCCAGAATGAATATGGCTTGTCCTCCCTCATCTTGAAGTAGTACATATAGACCAGCATCGGAATCGCCAGCAGGTTCAGCAGGTGGACTCCGATGGAGAGCCCCATCAGGAACGAGATCAGCACTATCCAGCGGCTGGCGTACCTGCGGTCGGTCTCCTCGTACCACTTTGTCATCGCCCAGACGACCATGGCCGTGAACAGGGACGACATGGCATAGACCTCGCCCTCGACCGCCGAGAACCAGAATGTGTCCGAGAAGCAATACGCCAAGGCGCCGACAGCGCCGCTGCCGAAGATGGCGATGGCCTGTCCCAAGGAATATTCCCCTGTCACGTCTTCGCCGTCACGTTTCGGCACGATCACCCTTTTGACAAGGAAGACAATGGTGAGGTAAAGAAAGAATATCGTGAGGGCCGAGCAGATCGCGCTCATCGAGTTCACCATCACAGCGGCCTTGTCCGGGCCGGTGAACATGGTGAAGAGCCTTGCGATGAGCTGGAAGACCGGGTTTCCCGGCGGGTGTCCGACCTCAAGCTTGTACGATGACGCGATGAACTCTCCGCAGTCCCAGAAGGAAGCGGTCGGCTCAATGGTGGAAAGATAGGTGAAAGCCGAGATGGCGAGAACCGCCAACGCCGTCACCTTGTTCCACAGTTTGAATTTCTTAATGTCCATAAACTAACTATGTTCCTAAATCGGCCGAATCAAGCCGATAAGCAGACAAAGATACAAAAGGATTCGCTATCTTTGCAAAAATATAACAACGAATATCATGAAACCCGATAACGATTGGAAGCAAAGGCTCGGTGTCGTCTATTCGACCGACCCGAATTTCAACTACGCCAAGGAGGAAAACCCTGAGGAGGATACCCTTGATCCTTCCAAGCAGCGGCTTACGGTCACCATCGACAGAAGGAACAGAGGCGGAAAGCAGGTGACACTGGTAAGTGGGTTCGTGGGCAGGCAGGAGGATCTGGCGGAGCTTGGCAAAGCCTTGAAAGTGAAATGCGGAGTAGGCGGCTCGGCCAAAGACGGAAAGATCACCATCCAGGGTGACCTGCGTGACAAAGTCACGGGACTGCTCAGGAATATGGGCTACAACGCTAAAAGAGGCAACTGACCATCCCATGATCGACGATCCTGTTTTCTGTGGCCTCGCGGTCATATTCACATTCATTTTCCTGCTGAGCGTCAGAAGTTTCCTGAAAATTCTGCCAGCGCTTGGCGATTGTCTGCTCCGTTGGAAAGGCAACGTTGACCTTGAGGACAGCCTTCAGCTGAGCGGCAGCCGCAACTGGATTGCAATCGTCTTGTTCGTGCCATTCTGCATGGTGGCATATTCACACGGCCTTTACCATCCTGACTACATGGACACACTCCCTCCCGCCTTGGGATTGGCCGCCTTTTCCGGCACCATGCTGGCATATCTGCTGCTGAGGTTCTTCCTGAACTGGCAGCTCGAGATGGGATCCTACAGGACAAAAGCGTTCATGGCTGCCAATCATGCCTTTTACAATTACATGATCATCCTTTTCCTGATTGTGTTCCCTGTCGGAGCGATTCTCAACGCAACGGTTGGAAACAAGGAACTTACGCGCACCATACTCCTGTACATCATCGCCGCGACTTACATTGTCCACATCTTCAGGCGGGGACAGATTTTCGCGTCGGCTTGCAATCCTTTCACAACATTTTTGTATCTTTGCGGCCTTGAATTACTTCCGACCACCGTCCTGGTGCTTTCAGCCAAGTTGCTGTAGCTTCACCGGAGGCCGAATTAGAAAACAAGAATATGGCAATAAAGAAGATTTTGATCTCACAGCGCGCTCCTCTGAATGACGCACCATACGTCGCCCTGAAAGAGAGATTCGGCGTTGACATCACATTCAAGCAGTTCTTTCTCATCGAGCCCCTCTCTTCACGGGAGTTCCGGGCGCAGAGAATAAACATTCTGGATTACACCGCAATCATTTTCTCGTCCCGCCATACTATTGATGCGTTCTATGGTCTGTGCGAAGAACTGAGGGTTAAAGTTCCGGAGACGATGAAGTATTTCTGCACCACCGAGGCGGTCGCCATGTACCTCCAGAAGCATATCGTCTACCGCAAGCGCAAGATATTCTACGGAAACGGCACCCCTGATTCAATCATAGAGCAGATCGGTTCCAAGCACAAGGGCGAGAAGTTCCTTGTGACCCAATCCGATTCAAGCAATAGTTCTCCTTTGACGAACCTCATGGAGGTCCATAAGCTTGATTACAAGACAGCCGTGTTCGTCAAGTCCGTGCCTCAGGATCTTAAGGGTCTGAACCTTACGGACTACGACATGATCGTCTTCTACAATCCTTACGACATCAAATCCCTCTACGAGAACTTTCCGGAGTTCCAGCAGGGAGACATCAAATTCGTGGCTTACGGGAAATCCATCGTGAAGGCAATGGAAGAGGCCGGCCTCAAGATTGAGATCCAGGCTCCGACACCGGAGGCTCCGTCTGTGGCCAAAGCGATAGAACTTTACCTCGAAGCCCACAAGTAGCAGGATGTTCACTCTACCGAAATCCGAACGGCTTCACGGGAAGTCGAAGATTTCGGCTCTGATGTCACGGGGCCGCTGGGGGTTCACGTCCGGTCTAAAATACTGTTTCATTAAAAATGACGAGGCAAACGATGATGGGATTCTGTCACAGCCGAATTCCATCATCGTCTCCGTACCGAAACGCCTGTTCAAGAGAGCCGTCAAACGCAACCTCCTGAAACGCCGGCTTCGGGAAGCCTATAGAACACAAAAGGTCATTCTCCCTCCGAAAGGATATTCTATACTGTTCCTTTATAACACAAAAGAGGTCTTGGAATATGCCGCCGTACGGGAGCAGGTCGCCGCAGTTCTTCAAAAGATAGCCGGACATGAAGCCTAGCGGGAATATTCCTCCTTGGAGGCAAAGGATCAGAAAAGTGTGCATCGCGCCGTTTCTGGCGTTGATCTGGTTCTACCGCACCTGCATCGGCCCATATATTCCCAAAACCTGCCGGTTCGAGCCATCGTGCTCCACCTACGCCATCCAGGCGTTCAAGAAATGGGGGCCGATCAAGGGCTTGTTCCTGACCGTCTGGCGGATTCTTCGCTGCAACCCGTGGGGCGGCAGCGGTTATGATCCCGTGCCTTAGAAGCTGTTTTGATTTGTTTGTCTGAAGGTTTGAGAGTGAAAAACTTCAGGTTCGACCGCTTCTTCCAAGGAGGATAGCGGTGCTATCTGACTGAAGAAGCGGGAAGAAAATGAAGATTTTTTCACCTCAAAGAACATTTCAAACAAATCAAAACAGCTTCTTAGATCTTGTGATTCTTCTTCCGGGAGCGGAGGTGAGACACACTTTCAACAAGAAGCTGGTCCCTGAGAATATGCCTCGCGGCGATGAAATTCAGAATTGCGGCGACTATCGGAAAGACAGCCGTGAACTTGAATATCAGAGTCTTGTCCGCCGTGAAATAATCCACTCCTATCCAAGCCTGAAGAGCGATCATCAGGATGGCCGAAAGCACGGCCGTGCGCATCTGGAAGACCCGCGTGTTGAACGTGAACACTGCCAGCAGCTGAAGGATTGTGATCAGAATCAGAAGGATAAGGTACGGAGTGTACTTGATGTAGGTCAATTCCACGGCATGAATCCCGCCGGGACCAAGCGTGAATGCCTTGACACTGAAGAAAAGCGCCGCTATGAGACCTGTGGCCATGCACAGGTATAAAGTTTGAAGTCTTTGCCACATATTTTACAAAAATAGTTAATTCCGTTGAATATTCTTATATTTGGCGGCATAAGTAAGCGCTAAAAAAACAATTCGGTAATCTTTCAGGATTACTAAACATTAAAATTCATATTATGAGAATAGCAGAATCTGAATTAATCATCAACGATGACGGATCGGCGTTCCACATCCATCTGAAACCGGAAGAATTGGCCGACATCGTCATCCTCGTCGGAGATCCGGGAAGGGTTGACATGGTCGCCGGATTCCTCACCGACATCGAGTTCCGTCACCAGTCAAGAGAGTTCGTCTCCACAACCGGCAAGTATAACGGCAAGAGAATCACCGTGCTGTCAACCGGAATCGGAACGGACAACATCGACATCGTGATGACGGAGTTGGACGCTCTGGCTAATGTGGACTTCACCACACGAGAGCCGAAAAAGGAGCACCGCACCCTGACAATTCTCAGAATCGGGACCTGCGGAGCCGTGCAGGCGGACATTCCGCTCGGCTCGGCGATCTTCTCCCACTACTCTGTGGGTTGCGACGGACTGATGAACTGGTACGCCAACAGGGACGAGGTCTCAAACCTTGAGATGGAGGAGGCTTTCAAGAAGCACACCCACTGGAACAAGAACCTTCCATCACCTTATTTTGTCAAGGCCAGCGAGAAGCTGATCAAGAAATTCGAGGACTGTTCGGTAAAGGGAATGACCATCTCAGCCTCAGGATTTTACGGGCCTCAGGGCAGAATCGTCAGACAAGGTCTTGCGATGCCGGACATGCTGAAGGACTTCGAGTCGTTCCGCTTCGGCGACTACAGAATCACGAATTTCGAGATGGAGAGCTCGGCTGTCGCCGGAATGGCAAGGCACCTCGGACACGAGGCCGGCACAATCTGCTGCGCCATCGCCAACCGCTACCTCAAGAGCAGCAACCCGGACTACAAGCCTCAGGTGCGCGCCCTCGTCGAACTCGCACTGAACAAACTCTGCGAATAATAGCGGGAATATCACTGCATACGGCGTCCTGAGGTGTTATTGAAACGGCTCAGGACGTTTTCTGAATATGTCTTCGTGATCGGGATAGGCGAGATAGAGTCGTTGTCAAGATCCAGTTCATAGCCATCCTTCTCCTTGCGCAGAACCTTGACCTTGTCCATATTCACGATGTACTTTCTGTGGCAACGCACAAGGCTGCTGCCTCGGAAGCTTTCCTCGACGGTCTTCAGGCGGCAGCGGAGCATATAGCGCTTCAGGTCGCCCTTGCTGTCGGTGTACCAGACCACGATGTAGTTGTCATCGGACTCTATATAATAAAGGTTGGACGCGCTGACGCAGAGTTTCAGGTCACCGCTGTTGTCGAAAAGCGTGATCTTCTCCAGCTGCGAGATCGGCACAGCCTCATCCGAAACAACATTGCCGTAGTTCATCAGTCGGATGATCTGGTTCTTGTCCTGGATGGCATAGTACATTCCGGCAAGAATGTAAGGAATTATCAGTGAAGTATTTCCGTACAGCAGAGCATTACCCAAAGTCTTAGGAAACTGATCCCAGCCTATGCCTGTGATCGGCACTGTGATGAATGAATATGCCAGGCAGATCACGAGAACCTCACAGACGCACCACGTTATGTAGCCCAGAAAATTCATTTTTATTTTGTTCCGGGTCTTGTACATGATGAACTTGCTGAGAATCACGATCATCAGCGAACCGAGAGCGAAGAGTACCGTGAAAACGAAGAACCTTGAGTTCCCGAGCGCCATCCAGCTGTTGTGCGAGAACGGGAGGCTGACCAAAAGGAATACGATGGAGAACAACGCCGTGAATGTCACGGTGTATATAAGTTGATTCTTGCCACGCAGATAGCCGGGCAGAGGATTGTTGAAAAAGCCCATCCTGTTTTCCTTTTTACATGGCAAATATAACACTTTTTGGAATTATCAAAAGCCTGAGATTCGCCACAAATCCTGCGAAATCGCCACAAAATCTCACCAGTCGCTACTCAAAAGGGCTATTCACCACTTTCTTTTTGGACGGTTCAGGCATATTCATAATTTTGCTTGAATTTATAACAAAGTGAATTTATGAGAATCATCGGAACAGGAAGCGCGCTTCCAAAAAAGGTCGTGACCAACGAGATGCTTTCAGAATTTCTGGACACAAGCGACGAGTGGATCTATCCCCGCACCGGAATAAAATCAAGGCATGTCATCTCCGACGAATGTCTGGAAGACCTCGGAGCCGAAGCCGTCCGCAATGCCTTGGACATGTCCGGCCTCAAGGCTGAGGACATCGATCTCTTCATTGTCTCAAACGTCGTTTCTGAATATGTGACCCCAAGCATCAGCTGCATCATAGGAGAGAAGCTGGGGCTGAAGTGTCCGATGTTCGACATCAACTGCGCCTGTCCGGGATTTGTCTACGCCCTGGATATGGCCGAGGCCTACTACAAGGCCGGCAAAATCAGGAATGCGGTCATCGCCTGCGTGGAAGAGCCGACAAGGATGGTCTCATGGAAAGACAGAAGCACCTGCGTGCTTTTCGGCGATGGAGCCGGAGCGGTGGTGCTGTCTGAAGGCGACAACATCAAAGGCACGAAACTGGGCTCAGAGCCGTCCAAGGACGAAATCTGGGAGACAATAAAGTTGAACGAGACTCCCTACATCACCAAGGAAGAGGAAAGCGTCCCGATGCAGATGAAAGGACGCGAGGTCTTCAAGTTCGCGGTCAAGGCATGTACAGATGGCGTGAAGGGTCTTCTGGACGAGGTCGGGATTGACAAGAGCGAGGTATCCTACTTTATGATTCACCAGGCCAACCAAAGGATCATCGACTCCATCATCAAGTACATGGGCCAACCGGTGGAGAAGTTCCCGGTCAACATCACCGACCACGGTAATTCATCTTCGGCATCATGCCCTATTCTCTTGGACGAGTGCAACAGAAAAGGAATGTTCAAAAAGGGGGATATTCTCGTATTTAGTGCCTTTGGTGCCGGATTGCTCTCCGGAGCTGCCGTAGTAGAGTGGTAATCTGAACATTAATTAGTATATTTGCAGCAATATGATAAAAAGTGTAATATGTGACTTGCTCGGAATCGAGCGTCCTATCTTTCAGGGTGGCATGGCCTGGATCGCTGACGCGAAACTGGCCGCTGCTGTCTCAAACGCTGGCGGACTTGGTTTGATCTCATCCATAAACTTCGGTACGGAAGCCGTCAGAGAAGAAATCCGTAAATGCAAAACCTTGACGGATAAACCATTCGGTGTCAACATCATGCTTCAGGCTCCGAATGCCGGAGAGGTTGCGGACATGATCATCGAGGAAGGAGTCAAGATTGTGACGACAGGAGCCGGCTCTCCTGCCGCTTACATGGAGAAATGGAAGTCAGCCGGAATCAAAGTGATTCCTGTTGTGGCATCCGTCGCTTACGCTCTCAAGATGCAGGAGCTTGGAGCCACGGCCGTTGTGGCTGAAGGAGCGGAGTCCGGAGGACACATCGGGGATATTCACACAATGGCCCTTGTGCCGCAAGTGGTTGATGCCCTTGACATACCGGTACTTGCCGCGGGCGGAATATTCGATGGCCGAGGTGTCGCCGCCGCTTTCATGCTGGGAGCAAAAGGGGTCCAAGTGGGGACGAGATTCCTTATTGCGGACGAATGTCATATTCACGAAAACTACAAGGCCAGATTGATCGCCGCATCCGATGTCAGCACGATGGTGACCGGCAAGTCGCTTGGAGACGCTGTCCGTGGCCTCAAAACGCCATTTGCGAAGAAATTCTTCAAGATGGAATATGATCCTGCGGTTCCTAAGGAAGAGGTCCTGAAATTCGGAACCGGTTCGATGCGCAAGGCAGTCTTCGACGGAGATCTCGCCGGTGGAAGTTTCCTAGCGGGAGAGGTAGCCGGAATGATAAAGAAAAAGGAGAGCGCCAAGGATATTGTGGATGACCTTATGGATGGAGCGGAGAAGCTGCTCGCCGGGGCTCCGGAACTTCTGGCTTAACATAACATTAAATAAGGATAAAGGATAAAACATGAATAAAAGAGTAGTTATAACAGGAATGGGAGTCATCTCCCCTGTCGGAAATGACGTAAACACGTTCTGGAATAATCTGTGCGACGGAGTGTGTGGAATCGAGTCCATCAAGGCTTTCCCGACAGACAACCTGCCGGTCGGAATCGCCGGAATCATCAAGGACTTCAAGGCTGAGGACTATGGAATGGACAAGCCTTTCATCAGGAAGCAGGACCTCTTCACTCAGTATGGTGTCGCAGCGGCCTACCAGGCCATGAAGCAGGCCGGTCTTGTGTCACAGGGCGAAGGGCAAAACATCGATCCATTCAGGCTCGGAGTCTATTTTGGTTCAGGAATCGGAGGATTCGCCACCCAGTACAGGGAAATCGCCAAAATGATCGAGGACCCTTCTGGCCAGTGGATCTCACCGTTGTTCATCCCGACAATGATCTCCAACATCGCGGCTGGACATATCGCAATCATGCACCACGCCGAAGGTCCTTGCCTTGACATCGTGACCGCATGCGCCACATCCACGAACGCTATGGGAGAGGCTTTCCGCGCCATCAGAAACGGTTATGCCGACGCGATCATCACCGGAGGCTGCGAGAACGCCACAATTCCTATCGGAATCGTAGGCTTCGCCAACGCCAAGGCCCTTTCTAGAGCCACCAATCCTAAATACGCGTCGCTTCCGTTCAACGCCAACCGCGCCGGATTCGTCATGGCGGACGGCTCCGCAGCCCTTGTGCTTGAGGAATATGAACACGCAAAGGCTCGCGGAGCGCAGATTCTTGGTGAGATGGTCGGCTACGGCAACACCTGCGATGCTTACCATTCAACAGCCCCGAGGCCGGACGGAACCACCCAGGCGAAGTGCATCGAACTCGCCCTTGAGGAGGCCGGTTTCGACAAGGAGAAGGACAACCTCTACATCAACGCCCACGGAACAGGCACGAAACTGAATGATGTCGCCGAGACCCATGCCTACAAGATCGCGCTCGGTGACTTCGCCTACAAGGCCCACATCAGCTCGATCAAATCCATGACCGGACATATGTTCGGGGCAGCGGGAGCCGCTGAGGCCATAGCCACAATTCTTGCGCTTCGTGACGGAATCTGCCCTCCTACCATCAATTTGGACAGTCCGGATCCTGAGTGCGACCTTGACTACACCCCTAACAAGGCAGTCAAGACAGACCTGACGCTCGGAATCTCCGACTCGTTCGGATTCGGAGGCCATGACGCCTGCGTCGCTTTCAGAAAGTGCCTGGACTAATCCGGGAATATTCTTCAAATAAAGATGAATATGAACAAGGAAGAAATCAAACAATTCTTGCCACACCGCGAGCCTATGCTTCTTATCGAAGAGGCTCACATCGATGAGAACGGTGTGGCTCACTCCCAATACAGAATCAAGGAAGACGAGTTCTTCACAAGGGGGCATTTCCCTGGAAATCCGATAGTCCCAGGTGTGATCCAATGCGAGATCATGGCCCAGAGCTGTGCGATTCTTGTCAAGGATGAGATTCCCGGGCACATCACCCTCTACGCCGGACTGGACAAGGTCCGGTTCAAGAATCCGGTAAAGCCGGGAGACCTTTGCGAGGTGACTGCCACATTGGACGAAAGAAGAGGCAATCTGTTCTTCTGCTCCGCCAAACTGGAAGTGGGCGGCAAACTTTGCTGCAGAGGAACCCTCAGTTTCGCATTGGTACCTATTGAATAATGGAATATAGACGACTGGAGGAAGAGGAGTTCAAGGATCTGGAATCCAGAATCCTCTACGAGGACAATCACATCCTTGTCTTCAACAAAAGGTCGGGAGAGATTGTCCAGGCGGACAAGACCGGGGACGAGTGTCTCGCGGAGACTCTGAAAGCCTTCATCGCCCAAAGAGATGACAAGCCGGGCAAGGTGTATGTCGGAATTCCGCATCGCCTTGACAGGCCTGTCAGTGGCATAACCATCTTTGCCAAGACATCAAAGGCACTTTCCAGACTCTCCGAGATGTTCCGGTCCGGGAACATTCACAAGACCTACTGGGCTTTGTGCTGCAAGGCTCCGGAAAAAGAGTCAGCAGAACTTGACGACTGGCTGGTACGCAACGAAAAGATGAACAAGAGCTTCATCGCCAGAGGTGGTGAGAAGACTCCCGGAGCCAAGCTCGCGAAACTAGTCTACTCCCATCTTAGAGACACTGAAAGATATTCCTTGATTGAGGTTAACTTGCTCACGGGAAGGCATCATCAGATCCGCTGCCAGCTGGCCGGAATCGGATGCGTCATCAAGGGCGACTTGAAATATGGCGCGCCCCGCTCCAATCCGGACGGAGGAATATGCCTGCACTCACATGAGATAAGATTCGTGCACCCGGTCAAAAAGGAAGAGATGGACATCATAGCCCCTCCACCTTCTTCATGGAGGATTTGACGCTCATTGTTTTTCGTGTTCCTCAATATAGGCCTGAAGCCATTCTGTAGGAGTCTTTCCGGTGTTCACCTTGAACGACATATTGAAAGACACGGAAGAGTGGAATCCTGACATTTCCGAGACCTCTCCGATCTTCAGCCTTGGATCCTCCTTGAACAACTCCATCGCCCTCCGCACTCTGTAGTAGTTCACGAACTGCCTGAAATTGCGACCGGACAGTATGTTTATCGTCTTTGACAGATACAACTTGTTCGTGAACATGAGATCAGCCAGGCTCGTCATGTCAAAAGTCTGGTCAAGATAAGGCCTTTTCTCCTCCATGTACATCACAACCCTCTTGTAAAGGTTGTTCATCTTCCTGTCCTCCTCGGCTTTCTCTATGTATGATGTCCTCAGGTTACCTTTGATGATGTCTTTTATTCTCTTCTCGGTGGCAGGTTTAAGGACAAAGGTCCTGCCTGTCATCGCCCGAAGGTACAGAACGGCGTAAAGCGCGAGAAACATTATCAGGGACACCGCAGAGAGGATGCCTTTCATATGTCCGGCGGACACCATGGCTGACAAGAAAAGCATCCCTGTCGCCATGAAGGCGATTGAATAGAGGAATCGTGAATATTCCTCCACATTGTGCCAGACCGCCGTGTTCCTGAACATCGCCCTGATTCCTGAAAACCGGCGATAGGCCATGTACAGGAAATATAAGAGTACGAACAAGAGCATAGGCACGAATGAGCACACGACACGCTGGCATCTGAAATCCAATGCGCCGGGAGGCTTGCAGCCGAAACACAAAAGGGTGAGAAAATCGAACAGCAACAAGCACACAGTCGCTTTCAATGAAGTGTCCGGCTTCTCGAACGAACACGGGCACATCACGAGTATGGCTGTGACGAAGGAGAGATCGACCACCATTTCGGAAGATTCAAGCGGGCGGGGCAGAACAAGTTCGGTCAGGATCAAGGCTAGTCCTCCTGCCGATGACATCAGGCGTAGAGCATACCTCTCGGAACGGTTGCCCCTGTTTATTCTCAGATCATATACCATTAATATGGACAACTCAAGGAGAATCAGGAATGTGATTAAACTCGTCATTGGGTCAATAGTTAGTCCTGACAAGATAACAATAAAAAGCCCCCGGACGGAGGTTTGTCCGGGGGTATGAAGTAAAAATCATTTTTTCTTTATAAGAAACTAACTTTTCTTTGCGCCTTTTATCGAGTCAAAACCTTGGCCATAGACACCGCTCACAGAAGAGATGGACAGGAAGGCATCAGGATCCACACGCTTGATTGACTTCAGCAGAAGATTCAAATCCGTCTTTCTGGTGATGACCATCAGGACAGAGGCCGGTTTCTTGGTGTACCAGCCTTCACCGTTCAGAACGGTCACCCCCCTGTGGAAATCATTTGCTATCATGTCGGCGATCTCCTCAAACTGTCTTGACAGGATGAACAACTGGACACTCTGCTTGGATCCAGAAAGATACAAATCGACAACATAGCCGTTGACTGTGACGATGATCATGCCGTAGACAGCGATGGAGAACTTGGCGTCGAAAGGAATAGCCTGGCCATCTGCCCCGAAAGAAGGGAACAGCAGCGAGGATGCGATGATGAAGACATCTATTGTCAATATGATGCGCCCAGGGGATATATTCCTGAACTTCGTGATGATCATTGCTATGATGTCCGTCCCTCCTGTGCTTCCGCCCTGCGAGATGGACATGCCAATTCCAACTCCCGCCATAGAACCTCCAATTATCGAACACATCAGTTTCCCGTTCGACAGTGCGAAGTCCTGAATGATCGTCTCTGGGATAATGGCTTGAAACACATTGAGACACACAGACGCAAGAATTATGGCATACACCGTCTTCGCACCGAACGACGGGCCGATGATGATAACCGAGATTATCAGCAGCACCGTGTTGATCACAAAATAGGAGTAGCCCATCTTGATGCCGGTGGCGTACTGGATGATGGCGCTTATACCGGAGACTCCGCCTCCGATAAGATTGTTAGGAGTCAGAAATATCGCCCACCCCACTGTGTAGATGACGATGCCGAGGGTGATCAGGAGATATTCCTTAACGCCCCTCAGGATTGTCGAAGAGCCTATTGTCATGGATTATTTCAATACAAAGTTCACTATCTTGCCAGGCACGACAATCACCTTCGCGATGTTCTGTCCGCCTACGTACTTGACAGTCTGTTCCATATCCCTGATCTGAGCCTCAACCTCCTTAGGAGAAAGAGATTTAGGGAGTTCAACCGTGAAACGCATCTTGCCGTTGAAAGAAACCGGATAAGTCACGTTGTCCTCGGCGGCAAGGGCGGCGTCGAACTCAGGGAAATGAGCGAATGTGATGCTCTCGCTGTGGCCGATCACAGACCAGAGTTCCTCAGCGATGTGCGGAGTGAACGGAGACAGCATCACAGTCAGCGGCTCAAGAATCTCACGCTTGTGGCACTTGAGGGCAACCAGATCGTTCAAAGCGATCATAAACGCGCTGACAGTCGTGTTGAATGAGAAGTGCTCGATATCGTCCTGTTCCTTCGCGATAAGTTTGTGTAGAACCTTGAGTTCGGCTGGAGTGGCCTTCTCATCGGTGATGAGACAGTTGTCCCCGTCGAAGAAAAGTCGCCAGAACTTGCGCAGGAATCTGTTCACGCCATCGATACCCTTTGTGTCCCAAGGCTTTGACTGCTCAAGAGGCCCGAGGAACATCTCGTAAAGACGAAGGGTGTCGGCACCGTAGTCATCACAAATCTTGTCCGGATTGACAACGTTGAACATCGACTTGCTCATCTTCTCCACAGCCCAGCCGCAGACATATTCACCGTTCTCAAGGATGAACTCGGCATCGGCGAACTCCGGTCTCCAAGCCTTGAACGCCTCCAGATCGAGTTTGTCGTTGTGGACGATGTTGATGTCCACGTGAATCTCAGTTGTCTCGTACTGGTCTTTGAGGCCGAGCGACACGAACTTGTTGGTGCCCACGATCCTATAGACGAAGTTTGAGCGTCCCTGGATCATCCCCTGGTTGACCAGCTTGCGGAACGGCTCGTCCTCGCAGACATAGCCAAGGTCGTAGAGGAACTTGTCCCAGAAGCGGGAATATATCAGATGCCCCGTAGCATGCTCTGTTCCACCGATGTACAGATCCACGTCACGCCAATATTCATCAACTTTTCTGTCAACGAGAGCATCGTTGTCATGAGGATCCATGTAGCGCAGATAGTAGGCGCTGGATCCTGCGAAGCCAGGCATTGTGCTGGTCTCAAGAGGATACCCATCGTAGGTCCAGTCCTTTGCCCTTGCAAGAGGCGGCTCTCCGCTCTCAGTAGGCTTGAACTCGGTGATCTCAGGCAGTTTAAGAGGCAGTTTCTCGAATGGGATCGGAGTAGGGATGCCGTCCTTGTAGTAGATCGGGAACGGCTCGCCCCAGTACCTCTGACGGCTGAAGATCGCGTCACGAAGACGGTAGTTCACCTTTCTGTGGCCGAAGCCCTGTTTCTCAACATATTCAATGGCGGCAGGAATTGCCTCTTTGACATCCAACCCGTTAAGGAATCCGGAATTGATCATCTTGCCCTCCTTGGCGTCAAAGCTTTCCTCGCTGACATCGCAGCCCTCGATCAGAGGAATTATCGGCAGATTGAACTTCTTCGCGAACGCATAGTCGCGGCTATCGTGGGCAGGAACAGCCATGATGGCACCTGTGCCATAGCCTGCGAGAACATATTCAGAGATCCAGATCGGAACTCTGTCGCCGGTCATCGGGTTCACTCCGTAGGAGCCGCTGAACACGCCGGTGACGGTCTTTGTCTGGGCTATCCTCTCGCGTTCGGTCTTTTTTTTGACTGCGGCAAGATATTCATCCACAGCCTCTTTCTGCTCCGGAGTTGTCAGAAGCGGAACGAGGTCGCTCTCTGGAGCCAGCACCATAAATGTCACGCCGAACATCGTGTCGGCGCGGGTTGTGAATATGGTCACGTCGTGCTCAGTCTCACCGTTGTAGCACTTGAACACGGCCTCGCAACCGTTGGACTTTCCGATCCAGTTGCGCTGCATTTCCTTAAGGGAGTCGGTCCAGTCAATCTTGTCCAGACCTTCGAGGAGCCTTCCTGCATAGGCTGAGACTCTGAGCTGCCACTGCTTCATCTTCTTCTGCTCGACAGGGAAACCGCCGCGGACTGAAAGTCCGTCCTTCACCTCGTCGTTGGCCAGCACGGTGCCAAGACCGGCGCACCAGTTCACAGCTGTTTCTCCCTGATAGGCGATGCGGTAGTTCATCAAGGCGTCAGACTTTTCTTTCTCTGAATATGCCTGCCATTGCTCAGCTGTAAATGGCTCGTGTTCAGTACATGCAGCATTGACAGCAGCACTTCCGCCTTTCTCGAAGGCGGCGATAAGGTCCTCGATGGGGCGAGCCTTCTGAGCATCGTTGTCGTACCAAGACCCGAACATCTTCAGGAAAGCCCACTGAGTCCACTTGTAGTAGGCCGGATCGCATGTGCGGATCTCACGGCTCCAATCGTAGGAGAAGCCGATCCTGTCCATCTGCTGACGGTAACGGTTGATGTTGTTCACCGTCGTGACCTCCGGGTGCTGTCCGGTCTGGATCGCATACTGCTCGGCGGGAAGGCCGAAAGCATCGTAGCCCATCGGGTGAAGCACGTTGAAACCTTTGAGTCTCTTGTAGCGGGAATATATGTCGCTGGCAATGTAGCCCAGCGGATGGCCGACATGCAGCCCAGCTCCTGACGGATAAGGGAACATGTCCAGAACATAGAACTTCGGTTTGGAAGGATCCTCCTTCGTCTTGAAAGTGCCGTTCTGGGCCCAGTAGGCCTGCCACTTTTTCTCAATTTTCCTGAAATCGTAGTCCATTTTATTACTGTTGTTTATTAATTATCATGTTTTTTCAGCCCGAAACTGCCTTTTTTCTCCAGGCGGAACTCCACGTAGAGGGACATTCTGGACTTTACTTTCTTGCCTCGCAGCCAGCCAGGTTTCCAATCCGGTGACGCGCTGATGATCCTCACGGCCTCGGCGTCCAGAAGAGGATCCACCCCTTTGAGCACTTTCACATCACGAACCTTGCCCTTCTCGTCGATCACGAAATCCACAAGCACACGTCCTTGGATTCCGTCCTTAACGGCTTCCTTAGGATATTTCATATAGGTATATACCCACTTCTCAAGGAAGACCCTCGGATCTCGGCTGCCAAGGAACGACGGCCTGTAGTCGCAATCATAGTAAGGCACTACGGCATCCTTGCCGTTGTTCGCACTCGTCAGGCCAGACAGGTCGGAAGGGTTGAATATCGGTTTGGGACCATTGATGAGTGCCACGGAGTAGTTATAGACATATTCAAGTTCCCTCTCCATCGTGTCGTAGTCAATGATAGACTGTGTGTCACGCTCGGTGCCATATTCAGGGTAATGTCCTGTGGTGAAGTAGATTGACGGGATTTCTTTGTCGTAGAACGCCCTGTGGTCGGAAGGATAAGGTTCCTGCGCCGTCAGGGTCGGAAGAATCGGCTGGAGCTGCCCGGCCATCGACTTGACAATCTCGTTCATATCGGCGTTGGAGGAGGTGTAGGCGTAGAATCCGTCACCACCGGTACCCACCATATCCAGATTGATCATGGCGTCTATGTCCGCCACATCCGAGAACGCCCTGTTCAAGAAATACCACGAGCCGGCGTAAGTCTGCATCGAGGCTCCGAAGGCCACGAACAACACCGAACGTCCCAGCAGCGGACTGTTGGTCTGGAGCATTCTGGCCAGCTCAAGCATCATCGCGAGTCCGGAGGCGTTGCCATTGGCTCCATAATATGTCCTGTCTACTGTCCGTCCGTCTATCGTCATCGTGTCCGTTCCAAGGTTGTCCATCCTTGCGCCGATCACTATATATTTATCCCTCAACGCCTTGTCTCCGCCCTGAATGAAAGCGATGACATTGCGTGAAGTCAGGGTGTCGCCGTTCTCCTGACGGATGCCGAACACGTCGCCATCCTTCCCGGACAGCACGTCAACACCATATTTCTTGAATATTCCGGTGACATATTCAGCGGTCATCCTCTCGCCCTCGGAGCCGGCCTTGCGCCCCTCCATGACCGCCGCCGAGATGGTAGAGACGTGTTCCTTCATAGCCCTGACAGTCTCGCTGTCGTTCAAGTCCGCATACGATGGTCCGTTCATGAACTGAGCTTTTGCCGGGATGATCGCGGCGAAGATGGCGCAGATGGCCGAAATGATCGTGATTTTTCCTTTCATCATTGTTTCCTTTCTAAAATCCACGCGCCCTTTGGACAAAAATCCTGCCTTTGAATATCCTCAAGCGACTTCTTGGCCTGGGCCTCGTCATCGGTCGGGCACACACCCACGGCTGTGCTGTTCCTGAAAGTGAGAAGTTCCCCTTTGTACCCCTTCGCCTCTATCTCTTCGATGTACCGCTCGGCATTTTCTTTGCTGGAGAAGGAGCCCAGAATTATGCAGAAACGATAACGATGATTGGCAAGACGAACAGAGTCAGCGGCGGCAAGCGAGTCGGCAATGGCCTTACGTGCTTTTTCCAGCGAATCCTGACGGACACGCAGGGTCTCCTCTTCCTGTCGGATAGACTCAGCCTTAGCCTCAATCCATTCAGAGTCAGGCCGTCCGGCGAGCCTCCTGAAGAAGTCGCAGCCCGTCACCGCTGTGGCGACGAGGATGATGATCGCTATTGTCGGAAACGCATTTTTCATAACTTACAAAGTTAGCAAAATTCCACCCTCTTCAAAAATATAATTTTAGATAAGAAATAAGTATATTTGTAAACTGTAAATTACGATAAGATTATGGCAAGAGAAATCAAGTTTTCCCTCGTTTACAGGGATATGTGGCAATCATCCGGCAAGTACGTTCCCCGTGTGGACCAACTTGTGGAGGTCGCCCCGGCCATCATTGATATGGGCTGCTTCGACCGTGTCGAGACCAACGGAGGAGCGTTCGAGCAGGTAAACCTTCTTTTCGGAGAGAACCCTAACGTGGCGGTACGACGCTGGACAGCCCCTTTCCACAAGGCCGGCATCCAGACCCACATGCTGGAAAGAGGTCTTAACGCACTGAGAATGAACCCCGTTCCTGCCGATGTCAGAGAGCTGATGTTCAGGGTGAAGAAAAAACAGGGCACCGACATCTCCCGCTCCTTCTGCGGCCTGAACGACCACAGGAACCTGCGCCGCTCCGTCGAGTTCGCCAAGAAAGGCGGAATGGTTTCGCAGGTGGCGCTTTCCATCACCAACTCCCCTGTCCACACCGTTGAATATTATATTGGCATCGTCAACAAGGTCGTTGAATATGGAGCCGACGAGATCTGCCTCAAGGACATGGCGGGAATCGGGCGCCCAACTTTCCTCGGTCGGCTTACCCGCGACATCAAGAAGAAATACCCTCACATCCTTGTCCAGTACCACGGCCACTCTGGCCCGGGCTTCTCCCCGGCATCAATGCTTGAGGTGGCGCGCGCGGGAGCCGACATCCTCGATGTGGCCGTGGAGCCGCTCTCATGGGGCAAGGTCCACCCGGACGTCATCACGATCAGGGAGATGCTGAAGGCCGACGGATTCATTGTGAAGGATCTGAATATGGACGCCTACATGGAGGTGCGTCGTCTCACGCAGAAGTTCATCGATGACTTCCTCGGCTACTGGATCAACCCTTCCAACGCCAAGATGAGCTCTCTGCTCGTCGGCTGCGGTCTGCCGGGCGGAATGATGGGCTCGATGATGGCCGACCTCAAGGGCTTCCAAGGTGCGATCAACGCCGCCGAGAGGGCTCACGGCCGTCCCGAGATCAGCCTTGACACATTGATGGTCAAACTGTTCCAGGAGGTTGAATATGTCTGGCCGCGTCTCGGCTACCCGCCACTCGTGACCCCGTTCAGCCAGTACACGAAGAACACGGCGCTGATGAACCTGCTGAACCTGCTGAACGGCAAGCCTCGTTGGACAACCATCGACAAGGACACCTGGAACATGATTCTCGGCAAGATGGGCCGCCTTCCTGGCGAACTTGCTCCGGAGATTGTGGATCTCGCCAAGCAGAAAGGCTTGGAATTCTACACCGGAGACCCTCAGGAGATGTACCCGGACGAGCTGCCTAAGTTCCGCCAGATGATGAAGGAAGAGGGATGGGACGAAGGCCAGGACGAGGAGGAACTCTTCGAGTTCGCGATGCACGAGCGTCAGTACAGGGACTTTAGGAGCGGGATCGCAAAGCAGCGCTTCAACGCCGAGCTCGCCGACCTCAAGGCCAAGGCCAACGCCCCGATCGAAGTGGTACGTCCTGTCGTCGAGATGCCTAAGTTCGATGTCGATGAATATGCCAAACGTTATCCTCACGCTGTTCCTGTCCAGGCTCCGGCCAAGGGTCAGCTTCTCTGGCAGGTCGATGTGGAGGACGATTCCGCCGCTCCGATAGCCGGGACCGAGGTCAAGGCCGGCAAGGGCATCGGTTTCGTGCAGACATATTACGGAATGGAGGAGTTGGTCCCTGCCGTTGACGGCCGAATCGTGGCCACTCTCGGCAAGCAGGGTGACAAGGTCGCCAAAGGTGAGATTGTCGCCTTTGTCGAAGGCTCCGCCGATGCCGCCAAGTAATGAATATTCAGAAGAATCTTAACCCGGTCGCTTCGACGGTCACTGAGCCTGTCGAAGCGACTTCTTTACCTCCCGTTGAGTGGCATCCTTTCGAGCCGTTCCTGCCAGTTAATGCCAAAGTGCTGATGCTCGGCAGTTTTCCGCCTCAACCCAAACGTTGGAGCATGGAGTTCTACTACCCTAACTTCATCAACGACATGTGGCGGATTCTTGGCATTATTTTCTTCGGAGACAAGAACCGTTTCGTGGACGTTGCCGCCAAGAAGTTCAAACTGGAGGATATTGTCGATTTCTGCACCGAGACCGGCATAGCGATGTACGACACCGCCACAGCCGTCCGTCGCCTTAAAGACAACGCCTCCGACAAGTTCCTGGAAGTCGTTGCCCCTAGCGACATTACTGCTCTGTTAAGGCAAATTCCTCAATGCAAAGCCATTGTCACGACTGGAGAGAAGGCTACCGAAACCCTGTGCAAAACATTCGGAACTAATGCTCCGACTACGGGGGAATATTCAGAGTTCCTCTTTGAGAATCGCCCCATGCGTCTATACCGCATGCCATCCTCATCCCGCGCCTATCCCCTCTCCCTCGACAAGAAAGCTGCGTCCTACCATCGCCTTTTCTCCGACCTCGGAATGGTGTAGTTTTCCATCCACCTTCCATCAACTCCTCCAGCCACTTTCGCCGCCCAAGAACACCACCTCCTCCTCGCACAGTGGCATGACACGGCATTCAAGTAACTAATAATAAACAACTTAACATATTGTCTTCGGTTAAATTCCACCAAAGACAACATGCCGATGGACTCATGGACAATGCATTAACGCCCACCTACTCTGTATCAACAGGTGAGGCATAATCCTCTCATAACGAATAACATAAAAGATTCTCTTTAGCTTATAGCAACCAAAGAGAAACAGCTTTTCAGCAGATAATCAGATCATTACATTTCACGGATTGATTGTATGCATAACAGCGGAACGTCAAGAATGATCGATGCGTCAAGATTGCCGACATATTCAGAAATAGTTTATAACTTTTTACCCCAGAGATGTCCGGTGGCCTCCGGCGGTTCTTCAAGCTGCTGATAGACAGCGGAGCAGACCGGAACAACAAATCAACATATTCAAAGAAAACCATCTGTGAGCACTACTCCGCCGAGACCATCTGGCGGATCTGCGGTGACCTGTTCGAGTAAGGCATATTGGTTACTGAAGTTGTCACGCGAACAAGTCATTCGAGTCAACCTCATTATCCACGATTCCATAGTGCACTCCATCGGCCATTCATACCTGATTTTTTTTTGCAGAATTACAAAAAGTCCGAGATAATTTCACTTTATCTCGTTGTTGAAGCAAGATAAAATGAGGTTATCGCGGATAAGATGCATAAAGGAATTATCGTTGACAAGACGTGCACAAGTCACTACGCAGTAACGTTTTGAAGGCATTTCGTCGCCGGAAAGGGACGTGCGGAGGGCAGCGGCAACGTTTTGAGAGGTTTTCGTTACCGAAGAGGGATAATCGGAGGGAAACGGCAGCATTATTGGGCTATTTTGCTGCCGTCGAGGTAAATAATGAGGGTGAGGGGAGCGTTTTGAGGGCTTTGCGTCGCCGTGGTGAGCATTCGATTGAAAGTCAGACAGTAAATAGAACCTTCTCCTATCGTTTCGAGGTGGGAGAAGGTTCATTGATTCCACTCATTATTAAAGCCTTTGACTCCACGGTTACTCGGTGGTCGGTTTGAAGAGGAGGCTTGCGAGCTCGTCTGCGGTGGCGCCACGGAAATAGGTGGCTACGGGCTGGGTGGCGAGGAAGGACTTTACGTCAGCGGGGTCGTAACGGAGGCCTATCATCCTGGCTGCCAACACATCAGCGGGGGTGTCGAAGAGGAAATCACCTGTGAAGTCAAGACGGGTGATGAGGCCGTGGTCCACACGGAGATTGGCCTCGACGGTGCCGCAGGAGAGTTTGGCCTTGCAGTGGAAATCGGCTTCGTGCGAGTGGCCGTAGATGAAATCCCATGTGGAGAACTTCTCGCCTGCCTGCTTGCGGACCTCGGCGATCTGCTCGTCCGAGAGTGGCATCTGGCCGTCTCCGGCGGAAAGGATTTCCTGAAGTTTGGCCTGAAGCTCGTCCAGAGACTTAAACTGAGGGAGGTACTCCTTCAGGTTCGCCACACGGCTCTTGACCGAGGATATTCCTTTTGCCTGCATCTTTGAGGTCGGAGTGTCGAGGACTTTGACAAGGGTGTCAAGATCAACGTCGTACAACAGCGTGCCGTGGATGATCTCCTGATTGTGGGAGACGCGGCGGGCGTAGCCGGAAACCTTTCTTCCTTCCACGAATATGTCGTTGCGGCCTGTCAGTTCAGCCGGAACGCCCAACTGACGCAGGGCGTCCACCATGGGTTGCGGGGACGGGTTCTTGCCGATGATCGTGTAGTTCATGTTCTGGAGGTCGTGATAGACGGCTCCGCCACCGGTCACGCGACGGGCCAACGTGATTCCGTGCGAATTGAGATAGTCCAGATTCACCTCGCTGTAGGCGTTCTGGTTCAGGCCGATGATCACGGCCGGGCGGTTTCTCCAGAGGAAGAAGTACGGTTCCTCGGACGGGATGTTCTCAAGGCAATATTCATCAAACGCGAGGTTGAAATATGGGTCGGTGGAGTTGTTGATCAGATACTTCATTGTACATTAATTATAGTCATCCAGGTACAGAGACAGACAAGTCTATAGGCCGCATTCGATTACCGGCAGGATATATTTCTTTATTTCAGGGTAATTCGGGAGGTGGGTTCCAGGGTAGGAACGAGTCCTGCCGGGGTAAAATCTTTCGAACTCGTCTTTGCAGTTCACCATCTCGTCACGGTCTGCGAACATGCCGGTCGTCAAGGCGATTTCATCGGGAGAAAGTCCGTCAAACTCAGCGGCTTCCAAACGGGCATATTCATCACACATCGCATCGGTGACGGTGAACGTCAACGCTCCGTCGCAGCGCGGGGAAAGATATTCACGCTCCCCTATCATTGTGCGGAGAAGCCGGGAGATGTGGAAGTCAGGGTTGACGAGGATTTTTCGGTAGCCACGGAGTTTCTGCGCCCAGAATCCGCCGAGGGACAGACCCACGACGAGCTCAGGACGCTCGTCCCGGCATATCCCTTCAAGAAGATCCAGAGCCTCCTGTGGGCCGATGGGAACATCAGGGGCGATGACCTCGCTTCCCTTCATAAGAATCCGCAGGGAGGACGCCATCTTGTAGGCTCCGGAGGAGGCAAGTCCGTGGATGAAAAGGACTTTCATCGGTAAGCTGGATTCCAGGGATCAGTCTTTGTGGCTCTCAAGAATCAGGTCGCCGAGTTCCTTGAGGTCGCGGACGATGAAGTCAGCCGGGTAGTGCTCCGGATGAGAGTTCACACGAGCATCCTCGGCAACCTTCAATGCCGTCTCAAGTGTCGTCTCACCGGAAAGCACCAGCACGCTGACGGCTCCGGCGTTGTGTCCCATCGCGATGTCAGTGTAGATCCTGTCGCCGACCATAGCAATCTCATCGGCCTTCAAGCCGTTACGGTCACGGATGCCGTCGAGCATCGTAGGATCCGGCTTGCCCATCACTTTGTCTGGTCTTCTGCCGGAAGCCGCCTCAATGCACTTCTGCAGCGAGCCGCAGTCCACCAGGATGGTCCTTGCATCGGTCGGGCAGACCCAATCCGGGTTGGTCGCCATATACGGAATGCCCTGCTTAGCCCACCAGGTCGCGCGGCAGAGGCGTGAATATACCAGCGTGGTGTCGAAGGCCACGATCAGCATATCAGGAACGTCATCGGGATCGTCGGCGCAGGAAATGAACCCGGCTTTCTCAAACTGACCGATCATGCTCGGAGTGCCCAACATGAAGAGTTTCCTCACGTTAGGGAAATTCTTCTTGATGTAGTCTATCGTGGCGATCGGGGTCGTGTACATGTTACCCTCATCGGCGGGAATCCCCATTCCGGCGAGTTTCTTGAGGTAATCCTCCACAGATTTTGTCGGATTATTGGTGAGGAATGAATATCCCACCCCGTTCCTTTTCATCGTGTCGAGCACCTCAACAGTGAATGGGAAGATGTTGTTCTCCATATAGATGGTGCCGTCCATATCCAGGGCCAGATGCTTGATCCGGCGAAGCTTGGCCTTCTGCTCTGGTGTGAGAGACTTGTTATAGTTTTCTGTCATATTCCTTTATCTTTATTGTTCGGTTTCTGAGTCTGTCGAAAGGACCGTAAATATTCAAATTTTACAAAAATAGCAATTTCTTAATTAAGATTGCCGTTTTTTGTATCTTTGTGTTCCCCGTTTTTAACACACTAAGGAATGGATCAATCAATCAAGAAAAAGTACAACTACTGGCAGTGGAGAACCCTCATCATCCTGATGATCGGCTACGCCCTATTCTATTTCGTAAGGAAGAACTTCAGCATCACAATGCCGGCCCTTGAGGCAGAACTTGGAATCAGCAAGGTCAAGCTTGGCCTGTTCCTGACGCTTCACGGAATCATCTACGGCCTCTCAAGGTTCATCAACGGCTTCATCGCCGACCGCGTCAGCCGCAAGAAGATGATGGCGGCGGGACTTTTCCTCTCCGCGCTCGTGAATATATTCATAGGTCTCAGTCCTGAGATGAACGGCCTGTTCAACTTCATGGACGGGGAGGGCAAGGCCACAATGGGAATGGTCGCTTTCATAGGAAGCCTTTGGCTGATAAACGGTTACACCCAGGGGATGGGATTTCCTCCATGCGGAAGCCTTATGGCCCACTGGATCAAGCCTTCCGAGCTTGCCACCAAACAGGCCATCTGGAACAGTTCGCACTCCATCGGTGCCAGCCTCGTGGCGTTCCTCTGCGGAACCTTCATTTTGAACCACTTCTCCTATTCTGCCTGGCAGTGGTGCTTCTTCGTGCCGGCGCTCCTGGCCATCGCCGGAGCCGTTCTGGTTCTCTTCGGTCTCAAGGACACCCCGGCCTCTGTCGGTCTGCCTGATCCTGAGGAGATTGACGACAACGCCCCGGTGAAGGAAGTCATCACAGAGCCTAAGGAGTTCACCGATTTCGCCTACAAGAGATTCGTCAAGGAGATGGTGTTCAAGAACCCTATCGTCTGGATTCTCGCGACATCCAACTTCTTCATCTACATCATCCGTTTCACGATTCTGGACTGGGGTGCCACCTTCCTCACGCAGGACAGGGAACTCAGCATCCAGACCGCCTCGACAGTAGTGGGGATCACCGAGGTTCTCGGCATAGTCGGCACACTTCTGGCCGGCTGGGCGACCGACAAGTTCTTCGGCAGCAAGGCACACAGAACCTGCCTCATCGGCCTTGCCTGCGCGACAGCCTGCTTCATCCTCTTCTGGCTCACACCTAAGGAGATGGCCGGCCTGTCAGTGGCCCTGATCATAATGGCCAGCTTCTTCATCTACATGCCGCAGGCTCTTATAGGAATATGCCTGTCCAACCAGGCCACCAAGCGTGTCGCCTCCTCCGCCAACGGAATGGCCGGCATCCTCGGCTACGCCAGCACCGCCATCTCCGGTCTCGTCTTCGGAGCCCTTGCTGACAAATTCGGCTGGAACTCTGTCTTCGAGGTTGCCATAGCCCTCGGCATCGTCGGAGTGATCCTATTCGCCATCATCTGGAAAGCCCCCGCTGACGGCTACGCCAAAGCCGACAAGCTCCTTGAGCAAGTCAAGGCCGACTACGAGGCTCAGCGCAAGTAGCATTCACTCTTCAATGAATATGACAACGGTTGGCCGTTCCCGGTCAGCCATTTTTTGATTCACCCCGAAATCCGCAAAAAGATTCTTCAATATGCAATAGGCCAAAAGTATCGCCATATCTAGCGGAATGTGGGTAAAATCTACAAGATTCCGCTGACTATAGGCATATTTTTATTATATTTGCAGCGGAAACTACATTTTTAGCGATTATGATTATCGGACGTAAAAAGGAATGCCGCACCCTTTGGGGGCTGTTGGAAAAGAACGATTCTCAGTTTTGCGCTGTCTATGGCAGACGGCGTGTAGGCAAAACATATATGATCCGCGAGGCATTCAACTATCAGTTTACGTTCCAGCATACCGGTGTCGCCAAAGGTGACTTGAGAAATCAACTTACAGCATTCAGGGATTCCCTCAGGAATGCCGGATTAGGTCAGTGTTCCGTTCCCAAAACCTGGTTTGAGGCATTCGATAAACTTAAACTGTTGATAGAATCCGCACCTGCCGGCAAAAAGGTGATATTCATTGATGAGCTTCCATGGATGGACACTCCCAAGTCTAAAATGGTCAGTGCCTTGGAGCACTTCTGGAATGGGTGGGCCACGGCAAGGCCACAGAAAGACATCGTGTTGATTGTGTGCGGAAGTGCCACATCTTGGATTACAAAAAAGATTTTGAAAAACAAGGACGGCCTTCGAGGCAGGATCACCGAAAAGATCAAAGTCGCACCTTTCACGTTATCAGAATGTGAGCAGTACGCATCCGCAGCCGGGCTTTCAATGGCTCGTAAGGACGTGTTGGAGATGTACATGATTCTGGGAGGAATCCCTTATTATTGGAGTTTTCTCAGGCGGGAGCTGAGTGTGGCTCAGAATGTGGACGAGTTGTTCTTTGCGGAAAACGCCAAACTGAAAGATGAGTTCGGGGCTCTGTATCAGGTGCTTTTCAACAGACCGGAAAAATTCATCAAAGTAATTGAGTCTCTTAACGGTAAGAAAGCCGGATTGACTCGTCAGGAAATTCTGACAAAGACAGGAATCGAGGACGGCGGCACATTCAAGGCCATTCTGGAGGATCTTGAGGAATGCGGTTTCATCAGACGTTACACGTCATTTGGCAAGAAGGAGAAGGACGCTGTCTATCAATTGATAGACAATTACACATTGTTCTACTACCATTGTATCCTCAAGGATAGGTTCGCAGATGAGAACTATTGGTCGCACACTTACCTGACAAGCGAGCACAACACTTGGGCGGGGCTGGCGTTCGAAAGGGTTTGCCTCCAGCATATTCCGCAAATCAAAAAAGAGTTGGGAATATCCGGGATCCTGTCTAACGTGGCTTCCTGGAGGACATCGCAGACAGAAACACACGCCGGAGCGCAGATCGACCTTCTGATTGACAGAGGAGACAATGTGGTCACGGTCTGTGAGATGAAATATTCAAAAGACATTTTTGTAATAGAAGGTTCTTACGCCAAAGCGCTTGAATCAAAGCTATCGGTGTTCAGAACAGTGTCCGGCACCCGAAAGGCATTGCACCTCGCCTTCATAACCACATTTGGAGTCTCCCATAACAAATATTGGAACATTGTCCAGAATGACCTCACGATGGACTGTCTCTTCGAATAACTGGCCTTGGCGACTTGACTACAGACTATATGTTGTTGTCATCAAACCAAAAAGTAGGGAGAAAAGCATAACAATAGGGAGAAAATCGCTATATTCGCAGAAAAAGCAGGGAGAAACATATGGCGAATGAACTTGAAAATATCATCTATGAATATCGGAGATTAGACATCGACAAACAGATAGATTACGATAAGTTCTATCTGTACTCCCTTGTCACGCATTCCACGGCGATAGAGGGTTCAACGATCACAGAGGTCGAGAACCAGATCATGTTCGACCAAGGGATCAGCATCAAAGGCAAAAGCATTGAGGAACAGAACATGAATCTCGACCTAAAGGCAGCCTATGAGAAGTCAATTGAATATGCCAGAGCGCATTCCCCGATAACGATAGAAATGCTGACAGAGCTTTCATCCTTGGTGATGAAGAACACAGGGAAAGAGTACAAAACCGCATTAGGAGACTTCTCTTCCGCAAGGGGGCAACTGCGTCTGCTAAACGTCACAGCAGGGTTCGGTGGCAAATCCTACATGAATTACAGCAAGGTTCCCGCAAAACTGGCCGAGTTGTGCGATCAGATCAACGAAGCGAGGCGAGGTAGTAAGGGCAAGGATTTTAATCAGTTATATTCAATAAGTTTCGATGCTCATTTCGAGTTGGTTACCATCCATCCTTGGGCTGATGGGAACGGCAGGATGGCACGTCTGCTGATGAACCAACTCCAGTTTGAGTTCGGCCTGATTCCTTCAATCATATTAAAGGAAGACAAGGAGGATTACATCAAATCACTAATCGCCACACGTGAGAGCGAAGACTTGAATATATTCAGAGATTTTATGTTCCGCACCACAGCAAAGGTGCTCCGCAGGGACATCGACAACTATCTGCAATCCACAGGTCTGTTGGAAGAGGAGAGGCCAACCTACTCCGCTCGCAACGGGAAAAAGCCGAAAAGTAGGGAGATAATCCTGAATATGCTGTCTAAGGACGGTTCTCTCACCGCGGCCACTCTGGCCCGAAGAATAGGAATATCTCCGAAAGCCGTAGAGAAACATCTCGCCAACCTGAAAGCTGCCGGCCGTCTCAGCCGCATCGGCCCAGACAAAGGGGGACACTGGGAAGTCAACGCTTAATGAGATTTTATGCATTGTCCGATTTTCCAAAACTAGTGCCGGCTCGTCCGGTGAATCCCCACCCACACCGGACAAAACACATTTCGCTGCCAGTCCAGCGAGCAAGCGTTTCCCCGGACAAGCGACTACCTAACCGCTTAGCCAAGCCCGTGGTCGCTGAGCTTGTCGCACGGAATGACCTTGCCATTGGCTAATCGTACTACAGAATATGCAAACCACGGCCACGCCACCCCTCTACATAGGCCTGTGTCCGCGCCTATACGGCTGGCCGTTTTTGGCCAGCTGTTTTTTGCGTCATCACAAAATCCGCAAGAAGATTCTTAGAAGCTGTTTTGATTTGTTTGTTTGAAGGTTTGAGAGTGAAAAACTTCA
>ERZ808242.174-NODE-174-length-50460-cov-15.906497_pt1 | contig 50460 bp, 32 predicted proteins | sample MGYA00521244_ERZ808242 | MGnify/ENA primary metagenome ERZ808242 (study PRJEB31516, sample SAMN03275573) | gut metagenome | biome: mammalia-associated habitat; material: feces | host: Papio cynocephalus | place: Kenya | collected 2012-07-27 ... | reverse complement strand
TCACGCGCTAACGAAATGACCTCAAAAAGAACCTCAAAATCTGACAAAGCTAATTGATAGAACCCACCTATATACACGGTCCGCTTTCTGGCCGATGACCCGTGTGCCGCACGGAGACAAACGAGAGGCTGGGCCCTACGCAACCTCATCGGAGCGCGGACCCAGCCTTATGACGTGGAAACGGTACTTTGCAGAATGTCAGAGCAGGCCCTGCTTGCCCAGCACGATGAGCAGCGAGAAGCCTAACACAAGGGTGACGAGGCCCACCACGAGACCAGCCTTCGACATGTCTTTCTGCTGGATGAGGCCGGTGGAATAGGCGATGGCGTTGGGCGGTGTGGAGATGGGCAGGCACATGGCGGCCGAGGCGGCCACGGCAATGCCGATGAGCACAGTGGAGGTGCCGCCGATGATGCTGAGCTTGTCGCCCATGCCCTCACACACCACGGCGAGGATCGGGATCATCAGGGCCGCCGTGGCGGTGTTGCTGATGAAGTTGGAGAGGAAGAAGGTCACGACGCCGGCGATGACGAGGATGACTATCGGGCTCCACTCACCAAACGGTATGGCGGCAATGGCAGCCTTGGCCAGGCCCGTGCCGTTCATGGCCAATCCGAGCGCGAAACCTCCCGCCACCATCCAGATGACGCCCCAGTCGATGTCTTGCAGGTCCTTGGCGGTGATGACACCGGTGAAGGCGAAGACGGCTATGGGCAGCATGGCCACGGTGTTGGCGTTGATGCCGAGCGGCTTGCCAAACACCCAGAGGATGATGGTCACGGCAAAGGTGATGCCCACCACCACCGTGCGCCAGTTGTGCTGCATGTCACCGTCAATCTCGAGGTCGATGGTCTTCTGCTTGAAGGGGAAGAAAACCTTGAGCAACAGCCACGAGATGACCAGCAGCACCAGCACCAGGGGCACCATGAAGCCCATCCACTCGCCAAAGCTGATGTCGAGGTTCATGCCCGTGGGGTCGTTGAGCACCTTATAGGCGAAGGCGTTGGGAGGCGTGCCGATGGGAGTGCCCATGCCGCCGAGGTTGGCTCCGATGGGAATGGCCATGGTGAGGGCGATGCGCCCCTTGCCATTGGCCGGCAGCGACTTGAAGACGGGTGTGAGGAAGGTGAGCATCATGGCCGCCGTGGCGGTGTTGCTGATAAACATCGAGAAGACGCCCGTGATGAGCAGGAAGCCCAGCAGCACCATCTCGCTGCGGTGGCCAAAGGGACGGATGAGAGCCTTGGCCATCCACACGTCGAGCCCCGACTTGGTGGCGGCGATGGCCAGGATGAATCCGCCGAGGAAGAGGATGATGGTGGGGTCGGCAAAGCAGGCCATGATACCCACTGAGTCGAGCAACTGCCCATACTGGCCCTCGGTGCCCTGCATGAAGGAGAACGAGGAGTCGCTCACGAAGAAGAGCAGCACAAAGATGATGGTGACAGACGTGGCCCAGGCGGGGATGGCCTCGGTGAGCCACAACATGACGGCCATGACAAAGATGGCGATGACGCGCTGGTGGACCACGGTGAGCCCGTCGATGCCAAACACACCGGAGGGCAGGTTCCACACGATGACTGTGACCAGGGCGGTCAGCAGGAACCACAGCGCCTTCTTCTTGTTGAAGTCGCCGCTCAATACTTTCTTTACGGTTTCTTGCATATGATCTTAGGTTTTTAGTGTTACAGGTTGCGTGAGCATGCCTCGACAGGGCAAAACTCCTACAAAGTTATAGTAAAGGCAGAAAACCAATGGTCAAGAAATCGGAAAATATTTGCCGCCCGCAAAAAAATGTCTCCACCGTCGCCAGCCTTGGCGATGATGGAGACAATATCATGACAGGTGAATGGGGTTTTACTTCTTGTCCTTGGCGTCCTCCTTCATGGTACCCTCAATGTAGAGGCGTGTCATCTCGGGCACGCCATTGGTGCGCACGGTGATCATCTTCTTGAAATGGCCGGGGAAGCGGCCACGCCCGTTGTAGGTGACGCTGATGGTGCCCTTCTCGCCGGGCTTCACCGGTGTCTTGGTGTACTTGGGAATGGTGCAACCGCAACTGGCCACCGCCTGGTTGATCACCAGGGGCTTGTCGCCCTCGTTGGTGAAGGTGAAGGTGCACTGCTGCACATTCGCACTCTCGGCAAACGTGCCGAAGTCGTGCGAGAGCTTGGCAAACTTGATCTTGGCCTGGGCATTGGCTACGCTGACGCCACCCATGAGCATCATCAGAGCAAACAGTATCTTTTTCATATTTCTCCTTGTTTTAAATAAAACGGTGGCCGGCACACGTCGCATACAACGGCCTTCACCACGCGTTGTCAACTCATAGACTTTGCAAAAGTACAAAATGTTTCGTTAGACAGCCCTCTTTAAGCATTTTTTAACAGAACGAGAATCATCTTCCCTGTGTCCGGAGAGGCAATGGATGTGTGTGTGTCACCCATGGATTGTTGGTGGCCGGCCAAACCAAAAAAAAAGGCTTCAGGTGGAGGCTAAGGAGTGACACACTCCTCTGCCGCTACCTGAAGCCGGTATGGTCATTGTTCTAATTAGTACTGTGTGTTCTGCGGGTCGAAGTTGGCCCATCCTGTGGTCCAGTCCTGTCCGTCGGGGAAGGCTCCGATGCCGGGATACTCGTTGCTGAGGGCGAGGATGGAGGCGATGCCGCTCCACGTGCGCGCCATCCAGCTGCCGATGACAGTGTTTTGGTTGGCAGCCAACTGGAAGAAGGTGCTCGAGAACGACTTCTTGGTCGGGTCGGTGGTCTTGCTCACATAGTCGTAGAGCTCGTCCTTGTAGACCTTGTTGAAGTCGGAGCCGACGATGTCCATGCCCACGAAAGTGACGCCCTTGAGGCTCATCAGGCCATTGGTGGCAGCGCCCTGCGTGTTGCCCTTCTCATTGTCGAGGATGAGACCGACGGGCCATCCGATGGCGAGGGTCTTCTCCACGTTGAGACGCGAGTTGCGGCGTATGTGCATGGCCGCCTGGAAGAGGCCCATCGACGAGCCGTTCTCAGGATTCAGGCCGTTGCCGTTGATATAGTCAGCCGTATTGGCAAATGAGGCGTCGAAAGTCTTCGGGCCGAGGAAGGTGACATAAGAGAAGTGGGCCGTCGTGTAAGGCTCAGCGGTCGAACCACTGGCATTGTTGTCGCTCTCGAAGCCATTGCTCTGCGAGGCGTCGGCGATGCGCGAATCGCGCACGGAAAGTGCATACTGCACATTGCCGGCAAATCCGTTGTCGGTATCGAAGTCGTCGTCCCAGCCGCGGAAGGCAATGAGGTGCTTGCAGTTGACCGTACCGCCGAACCACTCGAAGCTGTCATCGTTGGAATAAGACACCTGCACGTGGTCGATGGTCGTTCCTGCGCCCACCGAGCCAAAGGTGAGGCCGTTGATCTCCTTGTCTTTCTCGAAGGGGTAGCCTGCAAACTCGATGCGCACATACTGCAGCGAGCCGCTGCAGTCTTGGGCATCATTGCCGCCGTGCTTCGTGCGGGGGCCACCCTCAATCTGCTGCGCCAACACACCATTGTTGTTGGGAGCCTTTCCGCAGAGGATCACGCCACCCCAGTCGCCGGGCTTGCGGCTGCCGGCTGCCGCCTCGGACGTGAAGACGATAGGCTCAGCCGCCGTCCCGTTGGCAATGAGCTTGCCGCCGGGCTCCACGATGATGGTTGCCTTGGTCTCCTTGTCACCCTTGATGACTGTGCCGGCCGGGATGGTCAGCGTCGAGCCGTCGGCCACATAGACCCATCCCTTGAGCGTGTAGGTGCCGCGCTCCAGGGTCTGCGTGCCCTTGAAAACAAAGTTTTGGTCGCCATTGCCGATGACCGTTCCCTTGGGAGCCTCCTTGCCGTCATCGGTGAAGAGAATGTGGTCACAAGCCTTGAATCCGCCGTCGGTCGACCATTGGTAAGCCGTCGTGGTGCCAGGATTAGGATCATCGTTGTCGCTACTACATGACATGAAGGTCATCGACATGGCGAGGATGCCCATGCATCCCAAAAACATCTTGTCTGTTTTCATCGTTTATGATTTTATAATGTTACGGTTACCGAGAGGTTGATGTTACGTCCCGGTTTATATTTGCGTGTCACTTGTTGAATCTCTTTCCCCTCCACAGTCTGAAACTGCTTGAAGAGGATGTTCTGGTTGAGCAGGTCGCGCACGGCCAGCTTGACCTCCCATCTGCCCCACCGCTTGCTGGCCGTCAGGTCGAAGGCGTCGCGCGGCATCTCGTAGCTGTCGGGCACGCGGATGTTGTGCGAGGGATCACCGCCACCCTCGGTGCGTCCCACACCCACGATGCGCTTGCCGATGCGGTTGTAGAGCAGGTTGACCGAGAGGTGGTGCCGCTGGTTGTTATAGAAGAGGCCGGTGTTGATGAGGTAGGGCGACTGTCCCTGCATGGGGCGGTCATACTCATAGCTGCCGGGCTCGAAATGCACGCGGCTGTGGATGAGCGAGCCGTTGAAGCTCCATGAGAAGTCTTTCAGGCCGATGAAGTCGAGGCTCTTGCGAATGTCGAGCTCCAGCCCGTAGTTGTCGGCCGAGCGTGCGTTCTTGTATGAGTAGACGACATCGGTTCCGCCCGACAGGGTGTAGACCCACTCGATGGGCGAGTCGAAATGCTTATAGAAGGCGGCCAGCGAGATGACCTCGCCGCGGCTGGGATACCACTCATAGCGCAGGTCGATGTTGTCGACGTAGCAGTTTTTCAGGTCGTAGTTGCCTTGCACGTTGGAGGCCAGGTCGAAGTCGTAGTAGACCGACGGCGACAGCTCGCGAAACTCGGGCCGATTGATGCTCCGCCCATAGCAGAGGCGTGCCTGGTGCTGGTCGCTGATGTGCCAGGTCATGTTGGCCGACGGGAAGAGGTCGCCATGACGGTAGTAGTGGCTCTCGTGGCTCACCACCGAGGCTTTGGTGTTGGAGATGAGTTCCATCTGGTTATACTCATAGCGTAACCCGGCGTGCACATCCACCTTGCCAAGTGGCAGCGTGGCCATGGCATAGGCGGCACCGAGCAGGTTGTTGCCGCTGTAGTCGTTGATCTTGTTGACATCCTCCAGCAGGTAGAGCTTGTCGGCACCAAAGTTGGCGGGGTCGCTGAGCAGGGTCGTCATGCCCATGCTGCGGAAGCCGTCGGGCAGGTTGTTGTCCGTGTTGTACCAGTAGAGGAGGTTGCGGGTGTTATACGTGCGGGTGCGATACTCGCCGTAGATACCCGCCTTGAGCGTGGGTTGCCATTGTCCGAAGGTGAAGCGGTGGCTGTCGTTGGCCTGCAGGGAGAGGATATGCTCGTCGAGCGAGGTCCACTCTCGCGAAATGTCGTTTTTGTAGAGCCACACATACTGGTCGCTCTGCTGCGGGTCTTCGTTGTAGAGGATATACTTGCGGCGGTCGGGCAGCCGGCGGTTGGCATAGGCGTAGCTGGCACTCCAGTCGAGGGCCTCGGCACCAATGGCGTGGCTGCCGGTGAGCTGTGTGGTGTAGGTGGTGCGGCTGCGGTAATAGTATTCGGCCGACCGCTCATTTTCCGACTGCGCGCTGAGGCCCTGGCGGGTGGTGTATCGGCTGTTGCCGAGCTGGTTGAAGATGTTCTTCCACTGAAACTTGTTGTTCCCCGACGGGCTGAGCCAGGTCAGGTTGAGCATGGCGCCAAGGCGGTCGTTCTGGTTATACTGGTTGTCGGTAGAGAGGCGCAGGGGGTTCACCCGGTCGTTGTCGGTGTCGTAAGCTCCATAGAAGTTGTTGACCATGTCGCGATAGACCCGATACTCGTTGGTGTAGGTGAGGGCGGCGAGCAGCCCGAGCTTTCCGCCCCACACCTTCCAGCGGTGGGCATAGTCGGCGTTGAACTTCAGGTCGCCGAACGGCTTGTGGCGTCTCACGCCCCAATCGTTGCCAAACCCGTTGCCGAGCAGGTCGATCATCGGGTTGCCACCACCGTTGAGGCCGAGTGTCGAGAAGGTCTTTTCGATGCCGCCGTCGAGCGAGCGGAGGCCCGAGTCAAAGCCGAGAAAATCGGTGGCCGATGACTTTTGGGAAAAAAAAGTCCGTAGGGCCGACTGGCTGTTCCAGCCGGCGCCTACGGACAGATGAAGAGAGTTGAAGATGGGTATTTCCTTGGTGTTGACCTGTATGAAACCGCCCGTATAGTCGGCGGGATACTCTGCGGCAGGGGTCTTCACGATGGTAAGATTGTCTATCTGGCCGCTGGGAATCATGTCGAACGAGAAGGCGCGGCTGTCGGCCTCCGAGCTGGGCACGGCGCCGCCATTGATCCATACGTTGTTGTAGCGTTGCTGCAGGCCGCGCACCATGACAAACTTGTCGTCGATGAGGCTCACGCCAGGTATACGGCGTATCACCTCGCCGGCATTCGAGTCTTGTGTGCGCTTGATCTCCTGGGCCGACACATTGTTGACCACATTGGCACTGCGCCTGGCCTCCTGTACGGCGGTGGCCTCGGTGTCGGTGCGGCGCACGGCGGTCACCGTCACGCCGCCCAGTTGCTGGTCGGTCACGGGTTGTGTCTGCTTGGCGGTGTCGGCGCTCACCTGGGCATCGGCACTGCCCGGCAGAGCGAGCATCAGCAGTCCTACGACTGCCACACGATTTTGCTTCATAACTGTCCTTTTACTTTTCACGCTGCAAAGGTAGGCCACGGATGTTTCAAAACCGTTGAGCCTCGGTTACAATCCTGTGAAACGTGAAAAGCGGACAGCTGATACCTTTTTCCTATTATAACAATGCCACCACCGAGGGGGTGAGCAGCGCCGTGAGGATGCCGTTGAGCGTCAGGCCCAAACTGGCGTAGGCACCCACAAACTCGTCGCGGTCCATGGCCACCGACGTGCCCAGCGCATGAGACGCGGCACCCATCGACAGGCCCTTGGCCATGGGATTGCTGATGTGGCCCACCGACATGATCTTGAAGCCCACCACGGCACCGATCAGGCCGGTGATCACCACGATGGCGGCCGTGAGCGAGGGTATGCCTCCCAGGGCCTGCGTCACCTCCATGGCGATGGGCGTGGTGACCGACTTGCTGGCCAGCGACACCACGACCGCATGGGAGGCGCCGAGCAGCCGGGCCGTGACGACCACGCTCACGATGCCTACCAGGCAGCCCATCATCTGCGAAGCCAGGATGGGGATAAATTGCTTCTTTATCCGGGACAGCTGCAGGTACAGGGGGACGCCCAGGGCCACGACAGCCGGCTTGAGCCAGAAGTCGATCAGCTTGGCACTCTCGTGATAGGTGTCGTAGGAGATGTCGAAGGCCGAGAGAAACAGGATGATGAGGCCAATGGCAATCAGGATGGGGTTGAGTAAAATGAAACGGGTCTTGCGCTGCAAGAGTTTGGCGCCCTGGTAGACGCCGAATGTAAGCGCCAACAGGAAGTATTGGCTGGTGATGATGTCTCTAATCATGGTGCTGTCGGTGTTCTTCTATCTTGTCTTTGATCTTGTGCGTGATTTTTTCCTCGCCCTTTGACACCACCTGGTGCGTGTGGCCCGTGACGAGCAGCACCAGCGCCGTGCTGACTACCGTGGCGCCGACGATGGGCAACAGCTCGGCCTTGATCAGCTGGAAGTGGAGCATCAGCGCCACGCCGGGCGGAACGAAGAAGAAACCGAGATTGGCTATCAAGAAGTCGGTGAGGCCACGAACCCATTCGAGCTTGACGACCTTGACTTTTAAGAGGGCGGTGAGCAAGAGCATGCCGATGATGCTCGAAGGCAGTTTCAGACCGGTGACCCTAATGATCAGCTCACCGAGCGCCATACATCCGAAAAGGATGAAACATTGTCGAACCATTATTATTTCCTATGCTTTGATGTGATGATGTTATCCCATTGTCAGGTCGATTTATCGACACCTCTCAGAAAAACAGGTGCAAAGGTACGGCAAACGGGCGGATTATCAAAGCAAAGGCGATGATTTTCTTCCGGCAAGGTGCGCCACCACCTCTCGGTCAGCCGGCAACCAGTCGACAGACGACAGCTCGTCAGCCGACAGCCAGCGGGCCGCCTCCGCCTCCACGAGGTGCAAGTGGCCGCGGACCACATGACAGAGGTAACACGCCATGTGGAGGTGAAACGCGGGATAGTCGTAGTCGACGGTCACGAGGTGGCGGTCTACAGCAATGTCCGTCTCCAGCTCTTCGCGTATCTCACGCCGGAGAGCCTCCTCGGGCGTCTCGCCCGCCTCCACCTTGCCACCGGGAAACTCCCACCCGTCTTTCATCTCGCCATAGCCACGTTGCGTGGCAAAATACTTGCCGCTGCTGACGATGACAGCGGCCACTACATGGATGGTCTTCATTCGTTTGCATGTAATATTAATGGTAGGGCTATCAGCGAGTGATAGGTCCTGCGGCCTACACCGCCTTGATAAACTTGGCCATGGCCGGGCGCTCCAGCCGCCACTCGATGTTCATCGGGAAGTTGCCGTGCGAACTCACATAGTCCACCAACCCCATGCAATAGTAAGGGCTGGTGTTGCCGAAGCCGTCGCGCTTGTCCTCACGGACAAAGAGAAGGAAGCGGCGACCATTGGTGCGTTGGTTGACATAGCGCTCTCCGGCATTGGAGTGCGACATGCAGTTCTGCGACTGCCAGTGGAAGCGCCACTGGCTGATGAAGTAGTCGTCGTACTGTGTGGAAGGCGAGAAGTCCTTTTCCGACTTGTTCAAGGTGACGAACAGCAATTCCGTGTTACATTCGTTGATGGAGAAGGCGCCGGATGCCACACCTTGCATCTTCTTGTCGGCCGTCTGCCGGCCATAGAGCGCAAACACCTCCTCGCGGGTGTAGCAGCCATGAAGCTCCAGCCCTCGGGGAAATCCGTCGGCCATGGGATAGGTCTTCAACTCAAGATTGGCGTGCAGATAGTCCATCAACTCGGCCATCTCCTGCACCAGGAGCGGGTAGCGCGCCACACGATGCAAAGCCTCGGCAATGCTCGTAAAGCCCAACTTGCCAATGCGATCCTGAAACAATGCGTAGTAGAGCATCACGGCAAACGGATGGTCGGCTGCCTCACCATCTCCTCCCGGCACGGAAGCGTCGGGCAGACGGCAACCATCGGCAATGAACTGACGGATGAACTGCAAGTAGGCTATAGAGTTGATGTGCGTCAGATTGCCCATGCCCCTGATGAGGCGGGCTGCCTCGGGCGTGTGTTCCAACGGGGCGCACTTGCCGGCATCCGCCTTGAGCGTTGTCCAGCAGTTGGCGCCCTTGTAGAGCAGCCGCACATCCTGTCCACAGTTGTCGACAAACTGTGAGAGCGTCGGCGTGGTGTCGTAAGTCATCAGTTCCCTCACCAGTCGGCGGGCGTTGTAGATGGCCCCGTGGATGTTGGCCAGGATATATTTCTGGGCTTTGCGCTCCATGAAGATGGAACAGCCATGCGGCAAGAGCGTGAACCCGTTTTTCACCTGCTCCTCCACGCTGCGGTCCTTGCGCAGGCAGAGCGCCCGAAAACGACTCGTGAAATCATATTGACGGTTGACCTGAGCCACAAAGTCGAGCACGGTGAGGAAGTCCTTGCCTGCACTCAAGCGCAAACCACGTCCCAGCTGCTGCAGGAAGACGGTCAAGCTGTCGGTGGGACGAAGGAAGAGCACCGTGTCGACCTCGGGTATGTCGACACCCTCATTGAAGATGTCAACCACACAGAGATAGTTGACCTGTCCATCAGCCAACTGGCGGTTGAGGCGCACGCGCTCTATGGTGGGGGTATCACTGGTAAGGGCCGCGGCGCGCAAGCCGAAACTCCGGAACTGCTCGGCCATGAACCGGGCGTGGCGTGTGTCGGAACAGAAACACAGGGCATGGCAACGTGTCTCATCGGGCAGATACTGTTGCAACTTGCGCAGGATGAGTCCCACACGCTCGCGGTTGCACAGACGGTCGGTCAACTTCGAGAGGATGTACTTGCCACCGGCCCACAGCTCGTCATCCGAGAGGTCAAGGTCATCAGTGATGCAGAGATACTGAAAGGGGGTGAGCAGTCCCTCGTCGAGCGCCTGGGGCAAGCGAATTTCAGCACTGATACGCCCGCCAAAATCGGGCAAGAGACTTTGGCCGTCCATACGTTCGGGCGTGGCGGTGAGACCCAGCAGCACCGTGGGGCGAAACTCGTCGACCAGCACGCGGTAACTCGACGCGGCGGCATGGTGGGCCTCGTCGATGATGAGATAGTCATAGAACCCGAACCCCTGCTGACGAAACAGGTCAAGATTGCTGTTGAGTGTGGCTACAGATACAAAGAGGTGTTCCAAGCCGTCGTCCGGACGGAAGGCTCCCACCCACAGCTCACCGAAGTTGGGGTCACCGAGCACACTGCGGAAGGTGCGCAAGGCCTGTTTGAGAATCTCCTCGCGGTGGACGACAAAGAGCAGCCGGTCATGGCCTGGATGGGCATCGCGGAAACGCTTGTAGTCGAATGCCGAGATGACGGTCTTGCCCGTTCCCGTGGCGGCAACGACAAGGTTGCGATAGAGGCCGTTCTCCTCACGCTCCACCTGGAGACGGTCGAGGATCGCTTTCTGATGGGGCAAGAGTTGGTAGCGCGTCAGGGCCTCAACCGGCAAGCCACTGTTGCGGCTGCGCTGGAGAGCCAGCTCGCGCCGGAACTTCTCAATGCCACCCTCGCGGAAATCCTCAAAATTTTCGCTGTTCCAGTACATCTCAAAGGTGGCCAGGGCCGACTTGATGATGTGGGGGTTTTCCACATTGGTCACGCGGATGTTCCATTCCAACCCGTCGGTCTGCGCCGAGTGGGAGAGGTTTGACGAGCCTATGTAGGCCGTGCTGAGCCCCGATTGGCGCACAAAGATGTAAGACTTGGCGTGCAGACGCTCAATGGTGGTGTTATAGGATATGCGCAACTCGGTGTTGGGCAGGCTGGCCAGCTGTTCCACCGCCTTGGCCTCCGTGACGCCACAATAGGTGGTCGTGATGACGCGGAGACGATGGCCGTCAGTCTTGCAGAAGTCGCGTAGCTGGTCGAGCATCATTCGGATGCCCGACATGCGCAAGAACGACACGATGATGCATATCTGGTCGGCGGAAGCGATGTCACGCATGATCTCCGTGCCCAGTGACACGCCCGACTGTCCACCCGTGAAGAGGTTGCTCACCCGGAAGCCTGACAACGGTCTCACCAGCCCTTGTCTCGTGGCTCGCAATCGGGCATCTCGCTGGGCGCTCACCACAGCCGACAGCAGCTGAGGGGTGAGCGAGAGGATCTCGCCGTCATCAACGTCAGCTGTCTCCAAGATGCGATTGGTCATCTCTATTTTGTCTTCCACCGACACATCGGAGTCTTCCAGTTTCTTGCGTATCGACTCAGCCAGGAAGTCGGCAAGCATCTTGGCCGACTCGGCTGCATCCATCGGCTCTGTGTGGCAGACCATGCCCGCCTGCTCGGTCTGGCGCATGTCCTCCAAGAGCCGCTCGTTGATGAGATTTTCGTATATGCCTTCTTTCAGTTTCATAAATTGTTGTGCTTAGTGCTACATGCTGACCGTCCATGCCCGGGCGCATCCGCTCGCTCGCTGGTCATGACGAGCCTTCTTTTTCTCTCCATGGCCCCACTCGCCATGGTGTGTGTCTCCATCAGCAACGGGCTCTTGTGATAAGCCACTATCTTTATCCTGACCGAGCTGTGACGCCGTTTGCCGTCGATGCACTGCCTGATAAGGTCGGCATTGGCAGTCTTGGCCGTTGGGGTGCGGTCGAAGTTCTGGATGTAGGCTGCGTTGGTGAGGAAGAGAAGGTCAGACTGCTCTGGCAGAGAGGCCATGAGGTCCACCATAAGCGTGAGCATCATGCGAAACTCCGTGGTGTGCAGGTCGGCCGTCTCGCGCCGCGCCACCTCCTCGCCTTCCTGTTCGATGATTGCGGCGGCAGCGCCCGCACGCTCCTTATGACCGTAGTCGCATGAGCCGCCAATCCAAATGTTGAATGATGCCATTATCTCGAAAAAATTATCAACAAGTATTTCATCAAGCCTTCTTTTAGCTGTTTCTCGAAACGACTAAAACATGACATCGCTATAAACAACTCTGGCGAATACGCCAGACGCGCCTTCTAAATATCTACGATTTCGGGTGATCATTGTTGGCATATCTTAAAGACTGAATCCGACTTCTGAAAGGTTTCCGCTTGCAAATGTAGCGGATTTACTCCTAACTGCAAAATTTTGCAAGCATTAATTGGAGTTCCAATAGCGCCAATAGACTACCCCTCCTTAAGCGTTGCCTTGCGTGGGGGCTAAAGTTTGTCACAGACAGCAGTTGAAATGAAACACGGAAAATCGCCATGCCCCCTACCGTCGGAAAGTAGGAAAAGCACCAAAGAATGTGGACAAACTAAAAAATAGATGAAAACGCTTGGCCATCTCGGATAAAATTGCAAATTTTGCAGAAAAAATGAGTTGACTATGATAGAAGAAGTATACAAGAATATCAAGTATGTGGGGTGTGACGACCCCGAGCTCCGCCTGTTTGAGGGACAATATGCGACCCCGGACGGCATGTGTTACAACTCCTATGTGATCCTCGACGACAAGGTGGCCGTCATGGACACATGCGACGCCCGTTGCGCTGACGAGTGGGCCGCCAAGGTGCGCAAGGTGCTTGATGGCCGCCACCCCGACTATCTGGTGGCTCACCACATGGAGCCAGACCACGCCGCGTGCATCGCCGGCCTGCTCACAGCCTACCCTGAGGCAAAGGTGGTGTGCTCGGCCATGGCCAAGAAGATGCTTGGGCAGTTTAACGAGGAGCTCGACCTCACCGACCGCGTGATGACGGTGAAGGAAGGCGACACGCTGGAGCTGGGCCACCACACCGTGCAGTTCATCGCCGCGCCATCGGTCCACTGGCCTGAGGTGATGATGAGCTATGTGCGCGAGGAGCAAGTGCTGTTCTCCGCCGACGGCTTCGGCAAGTTTGGCGTCTACGAGGCCGATGCCGACGACTGGGCTTGCGAGGCCCGCCGTTACTACTTCAACATCTGCGGCAAGTATGGCGTGCAGGTAGCCAAGGTGCTCGACAAGGTGGCAGCGCTACCCGGCGTGAGGGCCATCTGTCCGCTCCACGGCCCCGTGCTCACGGGCAGTGACATGCAGGAGGCCCTGCGCCTGTACAACATCTGGGCGCGCTACGAGGTGGAGACACCCGGCGTGTTCATCGCCCATGCCTGTGCACACGGCGGCACGGCGGCGGCGGCCGAGAAGATGCGCGAGCTGCTCATCGAGCGCGGCTGTCCGAAGGTGGCCATCGCCGACCTCTGCCGCGACGACATGGCCGAGGCCGTGGAAGACGCCTTCCGCTACGGCACACTGCTCTGTTGCGCCGCCAGCTACGACGCGGGCGTGTTCCCACCCATGCACACCTTCCTCCACAAACTCTCCATCAAGGCTTACCAGAAGCGCCGCATCGCCCTGCTGGAGAATGGGTCGTGGGCACCCTGCGCCGCCCGCGCCATGAAGGGGCTCATCGAGAAGATGAAGGACATCACGCTCGTGGAGCCCACCGTGACCATCATGAGCCGCATGCACAAGGCCGACTTGCCTCACATGGAACAACTGGCCGACAACATCATGGAGGCGTTCAAGGAGTAAGGAAAGAGATAGCGACAGATACGCATGAGCAAGATTGTCATTCGCTTTTTCCTCCTCCTGTCGCGCCTGCCATGGCGCCTGTTCTTCCTGCTGAGCGACTTGGAGTATCTCCTGATGTACCATGTGGTGCGCTACCGCAGACAGATTGTGAGGCGCAACCTCACGACATCGTTTCCCGAGAAGCCGACAGAGGAGATTGTGGCCATCGAGAAAGGGTTCTACCATTGGTTCTGCGACTATTTCTTTGAGACGCTCAAGATGTTCAGCATGAGCCATGAGGAGATGTTGCGCCACATCGAGTTTCGCGGATTGGATGCGGTCGATGACTGCTTCGACCAGGGCAAGGACTGCGCCGCCTTCCTCGGCCACTACTGCAACTGGGAGTATCTCTCGGCCACCAGTTTGGGGCTGCAACGGCACCCTCAAGCCCCGGTAGGCCTCATCTACCATCCGCTCTACAACAAAACATTCGACCAGCTCTTCATCGACATACGCCAGAGCAAACGCGGCGTGTGCATACCGAAGCAACAGATCCTGCGCTACCTCGTGACCTACCGGCGCGAGCGACGCGCCAGCCTTTTCGGATACATCGCCGACCAGGGCCCGAAGTGGGAGAACATCCACCTGTGGCTACCCTTCCTCGGCCATGAGACACCCGTCTTCACCGGAGCGGAGCGCATCATGCGCAAGATGCACGACGTGGTGTTCTACGTTGACATGGAGCGCGTGGCACGCGGCCGCTACCGCGCCACCTTCCGGAAGATCAGCGATGATGCGGCCCTCGAGGATCCCTTCGTCATCACCCGCCGCTACTTCGCCTTGCTGGAGCTATCGATACGCCGTGACCCGCAGTGCTACCTTTGGACACACAACCGCTGGAAGCGGACACGCGAGGAGTTTGACAGCCGCTTTGAGATCAAAGAGGGGAAAGTGGTGCCCCGCAAAAACATCAGCAACGCATGAAGACAACCTTACGTATCAACCCCAAATACGAAGCGCTGCGGGCGTTTGTGGAGCGCATCCCCTCCCTGTTTGACCATGAGGGGCGGGAGATCTACCGCGACCGGAATGTCATCAAGGTGATGACAGCACCCGATGGCACAGCGCTCAACGTGAAGCGCTACTGCGTGCCCAAAGGGCCCAACCGACTGGTCTACTCGCTGGGCATCCGCAAGCCCAAGGGCCTGCGCGCCTTCCTCTACCCCCAACGCTTGCTGCCTGTGGGCATTGACACGCCCGAGCCTGTGGCTTACATCGAAGAACGGCACACGGGACTTCTGGGACTGAGTTTCTTCGTCAGCCTGCAGTGTGACTATGAGCACACTCTGAAGGACGTGGGAAACGCTGAAGAGGGGTCCTACGAGGCTCTGGCCAAGGCCTTGGGGCAGTTCACCGCCTCAATGCACGACCGCCATGCCATGCACCGCGACTACTCACCCGGCAACGTGCTCTACCACGTGGACACGGAGGGCCACTACCACTTCTCGCTGGTTGACATCAACCGCATGCACTTCGGACCGGTCGGCGAGCGGCAGGGGTGTCTCAACTTCATCAGGCTGTGGGGACCCAAGCGGTTCTTCGAGCTGTTGGTGCGTGCCTACGCTGAGGCCCGCGGCCTTGATGCCGACGCCTGCGTGGCCTTCGCCCTAGAGAAGAGACGGCGGTTCTGGATACGCTATGGCAAGAAGCACCGCATACTGTTCAAGTTGGAATTATAGGTGGCTTCCCCGCTACTACCACCGACAAAGCGAACACATCGCGCTCACCTTAGGAATAAGACAATCATGGAAAAGCAACAACCCACATACAAACACTTCATCATCACACTCTTCAACCTGAAGATATGGAAGGAGGACAAGACGCGCCGAGCCACGCAGACCGCCGAATGGCTGACGCAACGGTTTGACCTCTTCGAGCGCTTCTGCCTGCCCTCGGTAGCGCACCAGACCAACAGAAACTTCACTTGGCTGTGCCTCTTCGACAAGGACACGCCTGCGGAGATGCGCCAGCGCATAGAGGGCTATCGGCAACAGGTGCCACAGTTGCGCCCCTGTTTCTTTAGCGCCGAGGAGGCGCAAGAGTTTCTCAGCCATGAGGAGGCCGTCAACTGCCGTTTCATCCGCCGCACCGTCAAGGGCTTGCTCAGCCCCGACGACGAGTTTGTCATCACGAGCAATCTTGACAATGATGACGCACTCAGCTGCGACTATGTGGAGCGCGTGCAACACCTCTTCCTCGCCGACCGCCGTCGTACGCTCTACAGCTTCGTGTGGGGCATGCAGTATTTTGTGCGGCTCAATGCCATCGTGCGCATGCACTATCCGCACAACCACTTTCTCACCCTCGTGGAGGAAGCGCAGGGCGACTTCCACACGGTGCAATTCTATGGACACGCCAAGGCCCGCAAGGTGTTGCCCAACGTGGACATCAGCGACAAGCCCTACTGGATGGAGAATGTGCACGGACATAATGTGAGCAACGAGCTTCGCATCACCAGCCGCGTGCGCTACACGCCCTGCCTCGGAGCGGTCGACCTGCGGACGTTTGGCGTGGACAAGCAGTTCTCCGTGGCGCGCAACACCTACAACTTCGCCTTCAAACTGCCGGTCTACTTCTTGAAGATTGCCGTGTGGCGACTAAAAAGGAAAATCAACAAGAAAAAATAAGCCGACGGGCACGACCGGCCACCAATCCGCAAGACGGGGCGGACACCTACGATGGTTGTCCGCCCCGTCTTGTGTCTTACCGCGAAGCAGCCATGTCGGCCGTGGCTGTCGTGAAGGCTACCTTCTCATAATGGCCGTCGCCCAACTTGCGGCTCATGTCGAGCGCATTGGCTTTCATGGCCGCATAGGCCGTCGGACTAAGATCGGACAGCGCCTCGTTGATGTCGCGCAGCGACCCGACGGCGATGCCCAGCTGATTGGCCGTGATGAAAGGTGCCAGGGCGGCCTCCTTCCACACGATGACAGGCAGGCCTGCACGGAGGTAAAGAGAGGTCTTGTGAGGATTGTTGATGCGGAGATACTCGCCCCAATCGCCGGCACACTCGTCAAACGAGTCGCCGTCCCACACCAGCCCGAAGTCACCCTCCACGGTGCGGATGAGTTGTTCCTCGGGCAGTTTGCCCATATAGGTCACGCCAGACTTGGGCTGCGAGGCGTCCTCATAGCCAGGGCCATAAAGCGCGACAGTCCAATCTCGCATCACCTCGGTCAGACGATAGACAAAGCCGTTGCGCCAACGACGGAGGTTGCTGGTGTAGACCACACGCCAGGGATGATGGGGAACCACATATTGCTTAGGCGAGGCCTCGGTCAGGAAGTCAAAGATCTGCAGGTTGTAAAGACGGCCTCGAAACTGCTGGCCTTGCATGTAGGCAAGCATCGTGGGATTGTGGACGATGAGCGCATCCGTCTTGTTCAACAGGTAACGCTCACGCTCGGCGGTGATCTTCTTGCGGCGGAAGGCATCGAGGTCGTGGACGATGGTCACCACCTTGGCACCCTTCCAATGGGCGAAAGTGCAAGCCACGTGATAGAACTTCTTCATCGGATACTGCAAGCACAGGTTATCGCCGCGGTGAACGGCCGTCAGGATACGCACCACGCCACACAACTTGATCAGAAAACGTGACACGGGATGGACACTCTTGTGCATGGGCGTCAGATTGTGATAGCCCAGTTGCCGGAACACTTTGTCAACATCGGTCTTGGCCTTGCTGACAGTGATGACTTCTATGTAATGGTTCATTTTTTGCTTGGTTGGTTACTCATAAAAACGTTTCTCCTTATATAATATTATACAAGAAAAGCAAAAAAGAAGCTCTGCGCACCGCTTTTTCCCCTTTCGTCGGCCAGCAAATGATGATTTATGCCGAGGTTTCTTGTTTGTCACGGGAAAAAGGATTATATTTGCAAAAACATAAAACAAAAACCAAACAACACGCACATGACCCTTGGCGTCATCATTTCCACATACAACAACCCACAGTGGCTGGAAAAGACCCTATGGGGCTACGAGGCGCAGACGCGTCACGCCGATGAAATCATCGTGGCCGATGACGGGTCGGGACCCGAGACGGCCCATCTCGTCAACCGCTTTGAGGGCAGGCTGCCCATCCGTCATGTGTGGCACGAGGACAAGGGGTTTCGCAAGACGATCATCCTCAACAAGGCACTCAGCATGGCCAAAAGCGACTACCTCGTCTTCACGGACCAAGACTGCGTACCGCGCCACGACTTCCTCGCCACCCACGAGCGTCTGGCGCAGCAGGGACGCTTTCTGTCAGGCGGTTACTTCAAACTGCCCATGGACATCAGTCGTCTGCTCACGCAAGACGACATCGTGTCGGGACGGGCGTTCCGCCTGGGATGGTTGAGACATCAAGGCTTGAAACGCTCGTTCAAGTGCACCAAGCTCTCGGGCAACGCCCGCTTCGCCTGGCTCATGAACCACATCACGCCCACACATGCCACCTGGAACGGCATGAACAGCAGCGGATGGCGCAACGATCTCCTGGCCGCCAATGGCTTTGACGAACGCATGCAGTATGGGGGCGAGGATCGCGAGCTGGGCGAGCGGTTGACCCATGCGGGCATCAGCGGACGGCAGATACGATACAGTGCCATCGTGTTGCACCTTGACCACAGCAGGCCCTACGTCAACGAGGCGGCTTGGCGGCTCAACAACGCCATCCGCCAGACCACCAAGCAGCAACATCTCACCCGCACCGCCTACGGCATCCATCAGGAGCTCACGTAAGGTGCGTACTCTCCTTTATCCCTCCCCCCAAAAAAGTCCTAAACCATGTCTACAGCCTCTCCCTTTCGACCCGCGATTCCGCCATCGGCCTTGGCGACTTCCTGTCGCAAGAGCCACCCTCGCTTTAGGATGGTTGCTATTTACACATTGCTTTTATCTGCGCTATCCATAGCGCCCGCAATGGCCCAGATGACTTTGCAGGTGACCGCGCCAAGCGGCTTCCCCAGCGACGAGACGGGGTACGAACAGGGCGTATCGGCCTGCTTTGCGGGAATCATCGGTGACGAGCTCATCATCGCAGGCGGTTGCAACTTCCCAGACGGGAGCGGCGTGAAACGCTACTACGAGGGCATCTACGCTGCCCACTGGCGCAGTGACACGCTCCGCTGGCGGCGCATCGGCATCTTGCCTGAGCCAGCGGCTTACGGCGCCACTGTACAGGCGGGCGACAGCCTGCTGCTGGTAGGAGGTTGCAACAGTCGCCACAGTTTGCCCACGGTGACTGTCATCCGGCTCAATGCGCAGCGACAAGCTGTGCTCTCCTCACTGCCGTCTTTGCCCGTCACTTTCGACAACGGGACGGCAACATACGCCAAGGGGAAGGTCCTTGTCTTCGGTGGCAACCAAAACGGCAAGCCCTCAAAAGCGCTGTGGAGCTACCACCTCCAGCAAGCTCGGGAGCATTGGACAAAGCAAAGGTGTATGCCTGGGCGTCCCCGCGTGCAACCTGTAGGAGTGACACACGGCGCAAGGTTCTTCGTCTGGGGCGGCTACCACGCTGACGGTGACCGCAGCCAGGTGGCCACCGACGGCTATTCCTATGACGTCACTCGCAACCGCTGGTCTCCTCTGCCCGCCCCCACAGACATGAGTGGCGAACCGCTGACACTGAGCGGAGCCACAGGCACGACCGACAACAGGGGGCTTGTGATGTGCCTGGGAGGGGTCAACAAGGACATCTTCGCCGATGCCATCAGTGGACAATACAAGTTGGTCAACCAGAGTGACTATCTCAAGCAACCCGTCACATGGTATCGTTTCAATGCGCTGCCGCTCTTCTTCGACACCAAGAAAAGGCAATGGCTGCCCTGCTCCACACCCGACCCCAGACTGGCAAGGGCCGGTGCACAGATAGTGGCGTGTGAAGACTGCCAGTACCTCTACATTGGCGGCGAACTGAAACCGGGCGTGCGCACACCGCAAATCTTGCGCCTCACCATCCGATAACCTCTAATCCACACAGCAATGAACCAGATCATTAGGCGCTTTGCCTTTTCACTCTTCTTCCTCGGTCTCGCCACAGCCTGCACCATGGCGCAGACCACGCTACCTAAGCCCGTCACTGTCTTCAGTGACCCCTACAAGGGCATACCCGTACGCATACCCGCCATGACCACGACACGTGACGGAGGGTTGCTCGCCATGGCAGACTATCGGCACAACTTCTCCGATATCGGTTGGGAGAACGGTGGCACCTATCGTCTCGACATACTCATGCGGCGCAGCGACGACGGCGGACGCACATGGGGGCCCATCGCCACGGTGGTGCAGGGCCGCAACGACTTCGGGTACGGAGACCCCAGCGTGGTGGCCGACCGCGACAGCGCTGGTCTCATCCTCATGCAGGCCGTGAGCGGCAATGTGCCTTACATCCACGCCTCGGCGCAGAAGCCGCAGCATGCCATGTTCTTCCGCAGCACCGACGGTGGCAAGACCTGGGACGGCGGGCGCGATGTAGCACCCAGCATATACGACCTCTACAAGACGGACCAACCGTTGAGCCAGCAAAAAGGATTCTTCCTCACATCGGGCAAGATTACACAGAGCCGCCTCATCAAGAAGGGAAAATATTATCGCCTCTATATGGCGCACCCCATCCTGCACGTGGGAGCCTTCGTCATCTACAGCGACGACTTCGGACGCTCATGGCAAGTGCTTGGCGGAGCGGGAACCGTACCCGGTCCTGACGGCGACGAGTCGAAGGTCGAGGAACTGCCTGACGGCAGCGTGTTGCTCAGTTGCCGCAAGTTCAGCAGTCTCGGGCGCCGTTTCAACGTCTTTGTCTACAAGGACAAGAAACAAGCCGTGGGCTCCTGGCAGACGGCACAAGACGCCAAGGCCATGGAGGGCTGCACACGCTGCAATGGTGACGTGGTGGTGGTGCCGGCTCGACGTGCCGCAGACGGTCGCAAGACATGGCTGGCCATACAGTCCATACCACAGAGCCGGTCACGCGACCACTTGGGGTTCTTCTACCGCGAAGTGCCTCGCCGGGGAGCGGACCTCGCCGCTACACTCGCCGAGGGATGGCAGCGTGGAGCCATGATTCACGAGGGGACGGCAGCCTACTCCACCCTATCGGTATTTGGCGACGGCAGCGTGGGCATTCTCTTTGAGGCCAACCTTGACAGCGACAACACGGGCTACGACATTCTGTTCTCACGCCTATCCATCGACCAGATCACGGGCGGGGCTTACACGTCAAGAACCTCCAAATGAAGCGCTGCCACATGCAGCAATCGCGCAAGAATAATAAGCAAAGCGACATCGATAAGTGAAAATATTCGTCTATTTGCTTGCAAATATCGATGTTTATTGATAATTTTGCCACATATAACGACAAACAGCAATCTAAATTAGTGTGCTTATGAAGAAACTATTACTTCTTTTCGTGGCCCTGGCGACAGCGGTCAACCTCGCTGCAAGAACCAGCGACGAAAGCAAAGCGAACCTCGTCGGCTCGTTTGAGCCTGCTGACGGCAGTTATGAGGGCGTTGTCACCGGTGCGCCCAAAGTGATGGAGCTCACCCTGGTAAATAAGGGTACCGAAACGGTTGCCGCCCACGAGATCAACCTATACGTGGAAAACTCGCAAGACGAGGACGACTACTTCTACATCGGGTCGGGCACATACAACTGTCCCGCCATCGCTCCCGGCGATACGGTGAAAGCGCAATGGACGGTCACCTTCTCAAAGGCTGGCACATTCTACCTGTCGGCTTACGACAACTTAACTGACCAATACTACGAGTCGGACTACTTCATGGTCACCGATCCGGAACAGAAGGATTTTGCGGACACCACCTTCATCGTGAGGCCCATTGACGGCGTCTGGGGGTCGGTGGTCAACCAGGACAAGCAGATGGAGGTCATCATCAAGAACACCGGAAAAGGCAAGGATATCAAGCTCAACAGTTTTCTCGTGGGATGGGACTGGAATGATGATTACAATGTAGGCGGATACACCAACTACTTCGCCGGCGGCACGCTTACGCCTGGCGACTCCGTGAGGTACACTTTCAACTTCACGCCGACCAAGACAGGCACTTACTATTTCTATGTCTACGACTATTACAGCATCGACCTCGGCGTGATCGACCGGTTCCATGTGTATGCCAACGACCAGGAGTTGCAGGAAGCTATCGACGCGGGCAAGGCCGACGGCCCTGACACGGGCAACACCTACGACGTGGATGGCTACGTGACACCCGCCAACGAGGCGTATGGTGACATCAAGGTGGGTTCGCCCAAGGAGTTCTCGCTGGTGGTATTCAACAATGGTGACGCGGAGTTGCCTGCCCATCTCGTCTATCCTGAGGTCACATGCAGCTACGACTACGACGACTACCAGACGCTCCCGAGCTTCTCTGTTCCCGCCATTGGCGCAGGCGACAGTGCCGTGGTCAACTTCACCTACACTCCGACCACTGCCGACACCTACTATATCAATGTGTACGACAACCTCACGAAGGGTTCGTACCAGAGCTACATCTTCACCGTTAACGACACGTTCGACGTGATCGTGGCCGACACCACCTTCGCCCTCGTGCCCGAGGACGGCTTCGCCGGAGCGGTCAATGGCCAGGAGAAGGGCTTCATCCTCACCGTCAAGAACTCGGGCATCCACAAGCTCATCAAGTCGTTCACCGTCAATGTGGGCATCGGCATGCTCAACGACGAGGACGCTTACGCTTATGCCCCGGCCTTCTACACGGGCAAGATTGAGGCTGGCGACTCGGTGACCAAGCGCATCACCTTCACGCCCACATGGGGCGAGGGCGACGCCGAGATATGGATCTATGTGCAGAAGACCAGCGGCAGCCATTCGTTCACCGTCTACCCGTCGTTCAAAATCTACGCCACGCAGGAGGAATACGACAACGCCGTGGCGGCCGGCGTGAAGGGCATCACTGTGAAGGGACAGGCGGCTGACGAGTGGTACACCGTATCGGGCGCACGCCTCTCAAGCAAACCCACACAACCGGGCCTCTACATCAACGGCAACCGGAAAGTCGTGGTCAAGTAGTCACCATTCCATCCAGGTGTGTACGACCTGAATAAACCCTTTATAAGAAAAGGTGCAGCTCCAAAAGTTGCACCTTTTTTCTTTTGTCAACATGACCACCCCATAGTGACACTCAACAGGAAATGCAAACATCCGAGAAAACAAGTGTCCTCTCATGGTAAAAAAAAGTTAGCAAGAGTGGCCGAAACCATTTTTTTACTTACCTTTGCAACATGAAAGAATCACCATGGCGAATGCATTTGAAAGCGCCAAAGGTGTCAGCATCTCTACCTAAACCACAGCATGATATCATGCAATAACATCAGAACGCCTGCGTGACGCAGGTTAAAAAATTTACTAATTTAAACATTTACTTTTCAACCAAGAACAAACATTTATGGAAAGAAACAATCCAAGTTCATGGCTACGACAACTATTTGCAGCCCTTCTTCTCATGACATTCGCAGTGTCAGCCTCTGGCCGCACCGCCACATGGTCTGGCAAATGGATTCAGGCCACAGGCTGCAAGAACGAAGCCAACACGTGGCAGATGTTCAGAAAAGATGCGCACCTGGCCTCCGTACCTTCGAAATGCGTGGCTCGCATAGCCGTAGACACAAAGTACTGGCTTTGGGTCAACGGCAAACAGGTGGCATTTGAGGGCGGCTTGAAGCGAGGCCCCTCTCCCACAGGAACCTATTATGATGAGGTGGACCTGGCACCCTACCTGCAAAAGGGCGACAATGCCATCGCCCTACTGACTGTGTTCTTCGGCAAGGAAGGCTTCAGCCACAAGAACAGCGGCACCGCAGCCCTACTCTTCGACGCCGAGGCCGACGGAGTAAGCCTCTCGTCTGACGAGAGCTGGGAGGCACAGGTGTACGAAGCCTTCACCACAGCACCTGACAACGCGCCCAACTACCGCCTTGCGGAAAGCGCCATTCGCTTTGACGGTCGCAAGGCAGTGGCCGGATGGCAGTCACCCGATTTTGATGGCCATTTTGGCGCGGCCAAGGTCGTGAAGGCCGAGGCGGTCAACAACGTGTTTGGCGAACTGGTGGCGCGCCCCATTCCACAATGGAAGGACTATGGTCTGAAAGACTACAAGAACGTGAGCTTCGACAGCAGTTCGCGCGTGCTGACCTGCACACTGCCCTACAACGCACAGGTCACGCCCTACATCAAGCTCAAGGCCGCCGAAGCCGGAAAGGTCATCAGCATCTACACCGACCATTTCAACCCGTCGGGCGACGCCACGGTGCACGGGGAGTATGTGACGACGACTGGCGAGCAAGCCTACGAGAACCTCGGATGGATGAACGGCGACAAGGTCTACTACACCATACCCGAGGGAGTGGAGGTCAACAAAGTGAAATACCGCGAGACGGGTTACGACACGGAGCTCAGCAGCTCATTCAGCTGCAACGACCCTTTCTTCAACAAGCTTTGGCAACGCTCCGTCAGGACGCTCTACGTGAACATGCGCGACACTTACTTTGACTGTCCCGACAGGGAACGCGCGCAATGGTGGGGCGATGTGGTCAACGACATTCAGGAGGCGGCCTACACCCTCTCGCCATCGGCGTCGTTGCTGGCGCGCAAGGGTGTCTTCGAACTGATGAACTGGCAACGCGACGACGGCACCATCTTCGCGCCCGTACCTGCGGGCAACTGGGACAAAGAGCTGCCCGTGCAGATACTGATGTCGGTGGGATGGTTCGGTTTCTACAACCAATACTACCTCAACAACGACACCTCTTTCATAGCCCATGTCTACGATGGCGTGCACCGCTATCTCCACGAGGTGTGGAAGACTGACGAGCAAGGCTTTGTGGCCGTGCGTGAAGGAGGCTGGAGCTGGGGCGACTGGGGTAGCCACATTGACATGAATCTGCTGACCAACGTGTGGTATTACCTGGCCCTGAAAGCTGAACGTCAATATGCCCTGATGTTGCGAAAGGAGACGGATGCCGCCGACATAGCGGCCATGATGGCCAATATGGAGCAACACTTCGAAGAGAGATACTGGAAGGGGTCATACTACGCCGCGCCCTCCTACGACGACGCGGCCGACGACCGCGCCAACGCCATGGCCGTGGTGGCAGGCCTGGCCAGCCCCAGCCACCACGATGCCGTGCTGAATGTTCTGAAGGACCACCATTACGCCAGTCCCTTGCTTGAACTGTATGTGCAGAAGGCCCTCTTCATGCTGGATGAAGGCAAATACGCGCTGCAAAGAATGAGAGAGCAATATCAGAACATGCTTGGCAACTCGGAGGAGACCACCCTCTGGGAAGGATGGAACGACGGCACGCACAACCACGCCTGGGCAAGCGGCATGACCGTCATCTTCGCGGAGAGCGTCTGCGGCATCAAGCCCACCAGCCCTGGCTTCAAGACCTTCGAGGTGAAGCCTGACCTTTGTGGGCTCAAGGATTTGGACTACTCTTTCGAGACGCAGTACGGTTTCATCAGCATTCACCTGGCAGACCACAATGGCGTGCTGACCTTGGATCTCAGCGTGCCCGAGGGCACACAGGCCCATGTGGTCCTGGGTGGCATCGACCGCACCTGCGCTGCCGGTAAGCATCATTTCGAGACCGAAGGCACACGGCAGTACAAGAAGCAGGGCGACGGCCTCATCCAGTAGGCCGACCGGCAGGACGGGGCTACCGGCACCTACGACCTAATCGGGCGAAAATATCCGGCAAGCAACTGCGCACCGGCATCTTTATCCGCAACGGCAAGAAATATGCAGCCAAGCAGGTAAAGTCTCTATAACCTGCCTCTCAAGCGTGTCCTTTCGTTAACCCGTTTCCTCTTCTGACGCACCTGGCTGCGTCAAAAAAACAAGATGAAACAAAAGGAGAAGGAAAGGACACACCAAGAAAACGGATGAAGGCGAATAAATTGTTATCTTTGCGGGCAAACCACCAATTCAATAGATGATGAAACGTTACCACGCAAAGAAGACATTATTATTGGCCTTCATCCTTTTTGTATACACCACCGCAAGTGCGGCCGACAGGTTTGTCAGCTTCAGGCAAGGCGACGTGCTCCTCAACCCTCGTAACCACGTGGAAATAGGCCTGGACGCCAACGACTGCAAGGGCGTGAGCTATGCGGCCAACGCCCTCGCCAAGGACATACACCGTGTGACAGGCGGCAAGGCTGTCGTCACGACACTGACGCCCTCCGACGACAAGGCGCAGGCCAGCAAGCCCGCCATCGTCGTGGGAACCATAGGCCATTCTGCGGCCATCGACCGCCTGGTCAGGCAGAAGCGCATCGACGGCAGCCTGCTCCGGGGGAAATGGGAAAAGTTCATCATCACCGTCATCGACCGGCAACTTGTCATCGCGGGCAGCGACCGCCGCGGCACCATCTATGGCATCTACGAGCTGTCACAGCAGATGGGCGTGTCGCCGTGGTACGACTGGGCCGACGTGCCCGTGGCGCATCACGACTCCATCTTTGCCAACCAGGGCGTCTACACCGATGGCGAGCCTGCCGTCAGGTATCGTGGCATCTTCCTCAACGATGAGGCTCCCTGTCTCACGTCATGGGTCAAGAACACCTATGGCACCAACTATGGCGACCACAGCTTCTATCAGCGGGTCTTCGAACTGGTGCTCCGCTTGCGCGGCAACATGATGTGGCCTGCCATGTGGGGATGGAGCTTCTACGCCGACGACCCGCAAAACGAGAGGACGGCCGACGAGATGGGTGTCGTGATGGGCACCTCACACCATGAGCCCATGGCACGCAACCACCAGGAATATGCCCGCAACCGAAAGGGATGGGGCCCCTGGAACTACCAAAAGAACAAGGACAACCTGCAGAAGTTCTTCCGTGAGGGCATCAAGCGCATGAAGGGCACGGAACAGATCGTGACCATCGGCATGCGCGGCGACGGTGACGAGGCCATGAGCGATGAGGCCGACACCAAGCTCATGACCGAGATCATCAGCGACCAGCGCAAAATCATCGCCCAGGAGACTGGCAAGAAAGCCAGCGAGACGCCACAGGTGTGGGCTCTCTACAAGGAGGTGCTCGACTATTACGACAAGGGCATGAAGGTGCCCGATGACGTGACGCTGCTGCTCTGCGACGACAACTGGGGCGACGTGCGGCGGGTGCCCAACGCTGAGGAGCGCAAGCACAAGGGCGGATGGGGCCTCTACTATCACGTGGACTACGTGGGAGCGCCACGCAACTCGAAGTTGCTCAACGTCACACCCGTGCAGAACCCGTGGGAGCAGTTGACCCTGGCCTACGAGCATGGCATCGACCGGCTGTGGATCCTCAACGTGGGCGACCTCAAGCCCATGGAGTATCCCATCAGCCAATTCATGGACATGGCGTGGAACCCGCACAAGTATGGCGTCGGCAACATCACCGACCACACGCGCCTCTGGTGCGCACAGCAGTTTGGGGAGCACCAGGCTGACGAGGCCGCACGCATCCTCAACCTGGTCTGCAAGTACAATGGGCGCTGCACACCGGAGATGCTCGACAAGGACACTTATGACCTGGACAACGGAGAGTGGCAAGCGGTCGTCAACGAGTACCTGAAGCTGGAGGCCGATGCCTTGCGCCAATACAACAGTTTGCCCGAGGCTTACCACGATGCTTATCGGCAGATCATCCTCTTCCCCATCGAACTGATGAGCAATCTCCACCAGATGTACTTCGCACAGGCGCAGAACCACGCGCTCTACCGGCAACACAATCCCAAGGCCAACATATGGGCTGACGAGTGCGAACGGCTCTTCAAGCGTGACGCCGCCATCTGCTCCTTCTACAACCATGAGATGTCGGGGGGCAAGTGGAACGGCATGATGACACAGAAGCACATCGGCTACAGGTCGTGGGACGACAACTTCCCCAAGGATGTCTGCCCCAAGCTCTATCGTGTGGACAAGCCGGGGGCCATCGCAGACTACAAGGGTGTGGTGGAGATCGAGACTCCATATTACACCAGCAAGACCGATGCCACCGCCGGCAAGGGCTCCGGCAAGAATGGGACGTCGGGCGAGCGTGCCCAGTGGGTGGAGATTCCGTTCATGGGCAAGAGTTTGGCGGGCATGACCCTGATGCCCTACGGCAAGAGTGTCAAGGGAGCCAGCATCAGCTACCAGTTTAAGATGACCAACGGGGCCAAGCGTGTTCGCATACACGTCATCACGAAGTCTACGCTCGACTATCTCAACAAGGGCGGACTGACCTATGGCGTCAGCGTGGACAACGGAGCCGTCACGACCATCAACCTCAACGGCAACCTCAACGAGAAACCTGAAAACATCTACAGCATCTACTACCCCACTGTTGCCCGCCGTGTGATAGACAAGGTGGTGGAGGCAGACTTGCCTGACACGGCCGACGGCATCCACACCCTCACGCTCACGCCCGACGACCCTGCCATTGTCTTCGAGAAGATCGTGGTCGACGGCCGACCCGAGCGGCCATAGCCGTCTCACACGCAAGACTTCTCCTCCAAGCAAGCAAAGGGGCTCACCCGGCATTTCGATGTGCGCACGGTGGAAACCAAGCCAAGGCTCGTTCCCTCCAAGAAGAGTGCTCACAATCGAGATGCCGGGTGAGCTCTATATAATAAGGTGGGTATCTTTTTTATGGAAACAAGTCAAAGAGCACTACCAACAAGAGTGGCGGGGGCATGCTTTTGAAGCGCCAGCCCACTTGTTGACAGTGCAAAGTTAGCGTTTCCTTTCCTTGAGGCCAAACATCATCAAAACGCCATAGGGTACACCTTTTGCAGAATCGTCACATAACCTGCGTGAAACCTTAAGGCAGGTTCTATAAACCATCGGCAAAAAGGCGAGACCCCCAAAGGAACCTCGCCTTTACTCTGTCTGTGGTGACCGATCACTTCACCACGATGACCTTGCCGACGGTCTTGCCGTCTGCGGTAGTCGTCCTGATGATGTTGAGGCCCCTCTGGGGAGCACTGAGCTTCATGCCGTCCACGCTAAAGTACTCGGTGGACACCACCTTGCCCGTGCTGACCTTCCCGACGCCCATCTCCTTGCCCAGGTATTCCAGGGTCCAGTTGTCGAGGATGAGCCAGTCGTCACCCGTGTTGCGGTCCTTGCGCACGCCGATGGTGAGCTTGCCGCCACGCACATCCACGGTGACCTCGTTCTTGTAGTAGCCATTGTCAAACCACATGCCGGCGCTCACCATGTCGTTGGGCACGTTCTTGCCGTCGATGCTGGTCTGTCCGGAGATGCCCGCACCAGCGTAGGCACCCGAGCTAATGAAGGCCACCGACTGCTTCACGCTGTCGCCACTGGCGGTCTCCGCATAGAGGAACGCATTGTTCTCGGCCTTGTTGTCGGCGCTCCACACCTGGTAGTCGTTGGAGAGCGAACCATAGCGTGAGAAGCAGCTCACGCCCACCTTGTACTGTCCGTCGGGCAGTCCGTAGATGGTCTGATGGATGTCGAACACCTTGTGATACTCCACGAGGAGTGCGTTCTTCTGGTAGTCGCTGTTGCCGAAGCTGTGGGCCTCGCCCGTCTCGCTCCAGCCATTGAGGCTGTTGACGCCCTGTCCGTCGTTGTCGAAGCCCGGGTTGATGATGACCGACGTGTAGTCGGTGACCTCATCGTCGTAGGGCAGGCGGAGCTTGGTGATGACCTCGGCCATTTTCACCACATAGGCACGGGCCTCAGCGGTGGTCAGGTTCTTGGCGGCCAGGCGACTCTCCACCTCGCCCTGGAGGGTGGAAGCCTCTGTCACCACCGCCTCAGGCACACCCTCGCCAAAGAGGCTGATGGCCTGGGCAAGAGCCGTCTTCTGCGCAGCCAGCGAGTCGAGCGCCTCAGCCGATGCCACGAGAGCCGCCTGGCGGCTGATGAGGTTGCACAGCGACTGGAACATGGCCTCGCCATCGGTGCCCTCAGCGGCAGCCGATGCGGTGCTGAGCTCATCGTTGGCGGCAGCCACCACGTCCGAGCCATAGGTAGAACCGTTGGCGAGAAGCGCCTGGACCTCACTGATCTTGTCCTGAAGCACCGGCTTCACCGCCGTGGGCTCCGTACCCTCGTAGACCACGTCGAAGTTGTCCCAGATGGCCCATGAGGCACCTGTATTTGTGGAGCCTTTCACACCGACGCGCAACACGTCGGCCGCACTGGTCACCACGCCATAGGTGCCCGCCTCATAGCGGCCTGCCTTGAAGGCCACGCCAGCGTCGGTCATGTTGTTGGGATACCAGTACACCTCATCGGCATCCTTGATGGCATTGCCTTCGGTATAGTCGGTGCCCACGGGCACCTTCACGTCATAGACATTGGGCAGAGACGAGGCGTTGCCGTTGACATACACCTGCACACTGTTCTGGTGTTCAGCGGCCGTGCCGTCCTGGTAATAGGTGAGCGACGAGGTGCCGTTGCCATAGCGGTAGAAGCCGTTGACCTTGACCGTGTAGAGACCCACGGGCATGTCCTTCAAGACCTGGTAAACATCAAACGAGGCACTGTTGGATCCCTCGATGCAATGGTTCTTGTCGCTACCACCATAGTTGACGTTGTTGCCCTCGACCGTCCAGCCGGTCTCCTTGCCCGAGGTCACCTCAAAGTCAGCATTGACCAGATATTTGTTGGTGATGTTGGCTCCGGGCTTCACACCGCCCATGAGTGCCTGCTTGTAGAGCTCGGCGAGCTTGTCGATCTCAGCTTGCAGCTCATCGTTGGAGAGCGCACACTCGGCCAGGTAGTTGTTGGCGTCGCCGACATACTCCTCGAGGCGCTCCACTCCTTCCGTCCACACCACGTAGTCGAGGTCGTCGAGCACCTCCGCCTGCGCCTTGTCGACCGCCTTCTTGTAGGTGGCCCAGAGCGAGATGTTGGCCGCCACACTGTCAGCCATCTGCTTCAGCGGGTTATAGACAGCCATCACCTGGTCTTCGCTCTCCATGTCGTCGCATTGTGCAAGCGTAGCCTCACGGAGCTTGATGTAAGCGTCGACCAGTTCCTTGGTGTAGAAGGTCTCACCCGAGAGATTGCTGTAGTCAGGTGTCGCCTCGACGAGCGTGCGCAACCAGTCGCCATAGGTCAGGATGTAGGTGACCTGCACGGTGGCACTCTTCGTAGCCGTCTTGAAGATGATGTTGAACGTGATCTTGTCACCGGCGGCCACCTTGTCGCCCGTGCCCTGGCTGGTGGGCATCTGGCCGATGCCGATACGTCCCGACGGGTCGTAGACAAAGTAGAAACTGGCCTCGCTGCCCCATCCACAGCGCTGTCCCTTCTTGTTCATCCAGTAGCCGATGAAGTCACCTTCGCCGGCATCACTCGTGGCCGTGTAGAAGTTACCGGAGTTGTCATAGACACCCATGGTGACCGTCGACCCGTTGAGGTTGCGGTCGTATCCGGCCCTAAACTCATCGACCGTCAAGCCCAGCACGCTGGCTATCTTCTGGATGTCAATGTCGAAATAGGAACAGGCAAACGATGTGTGCGAGGGACCCTCCTTGAAGACATACGTGCCGGCAGTGGTCACGCTGCCCAGGTAGGCGTCGAGCGCCTGCCTGATGGCATTGCCCGCCTGCAGCCAGGCGTCCTCCGTCTCCTCGACGCTGGCACCGACGGCACTCTGCAAGGCCGTGCGCAAGGCTGCGGGCACGGCGGCATAGTCGGGATTGGCCAGCGCGGCCTCGGCCTCGGCCTTCACATGGGTGTAAAGAGACTTGTAGGTCGACTTGTAGGTGACCTCCACCACAGCCTCGTTGCCATTGTACTGGAACACGGCATGGAACAACACACTGGCTCCGGGCTCGCAATGAGTCTTGCCACTCTCGGAGGTGGGCATCTGGCCCACACCGATGGTCATGTCGTCTGAGTTCCATACGAAGAAGATGTTGCCGCCGGCCCATGCGCTCTGCACGCCGGCGCTGTTGAGCCAGTGGCCGTTGTATCCGTCGGCACCGGCGTTGGTGGCATAGCTCACGCTGCCATCGGCAGTCTCGGTGCCCACCTTGATCTCGCCCGACTGACTGTAGCCAGCAAACTCATGGTCGGTGAGGCCCAGGGCAGCCGCCACGGGCGCGGTGTCAAACGCGAAGTAAGTGCAGGCATAACTGCCATGCAACGGTGTGTCCTCGAATGTCAGCGTGGCCACGTTGGCCGCACGGGCCGGCAGATACGCCAGCACTGACAACAGGAAGACAAGAGCGGAAAGCAAATGTCTTGTTCTCATGTTTTTTGTTTTTTGAGGTTTAAAGTATTTGTTGGAATGTTCATGTCTTTAAAGGTGGGTTCTATCAATTAGCTTTGTCAGATTTTGAGGCTCTTTCGAGGTCAGGGCGTCAGCGAGTGAAGAAGTATAGCGGGCTATACGACTGGACGAGGTGGCGGTCTGAGCCGAAAAGAGACCAAAAGATGGCAGAACGTGACCCTTCATTATTCATGTTTTTATGGTGGTAATTTACAGAACCCACCTAAAAGCACTTCACTGCAGTGCCATCGGCGCGCCTGGCTATCTTGACCCCCTTGTAGGCGGACGATACCCTACGGCCGTCGACCGTATAGAACTGCACGGTGGCGGAGCGTTCCGCGCGCTGCAGGTCTACCGAGGATGTGACCGGCACATCGCCGTTCTTGCAGCAGAGCACACAACTGGTCTCGGGCATCTGGATGGCATTGGCCACGATGTCCACATCGCCCTCGCTCACCCACAGGCCCTCCTCGTCGAAATGGCCACGCTGGGCCAAGGTGACGTTGAGCGAAGCAGGGAGCGTGAACGTACCGCCCCGTGTGGAGAGCAGCAGAAACTGGTTGGACGTGTGCTCCACGGCAATGGCCTGGGTAGTGGCCGCGTCGGGCGTGAAGCGGATGCCCTGGTAGCCTGTCTCGGTGTCAGCCTTGCCACCCGTGTAGTTGTAGACATAGAGCCCGCTGCCCTGCTTTCTGACGGCGATGTCGCGCATGGCGAGGTTGAGTATCTTGTTGCGCTGGCGCACATACTGGATGTGGGAGCGTTCCTTGGGCGACGTGCCGTCATTGGCGTAGAGGCCGTTGCCATCTACCGGTCCGAGGTTGTAGTAGTCGAAAGCCTTGTCACCGGCAAGGGCGGCCATCTGGTAGAACGGCGAGGCGGCATCCTTGGCGTCGATCTCCATGACCATGCGGTAGTTCTTGCCGTTGGTGCCAAGCTGCCCGTCGATGTTGCCCTTGATCTTGCCGGCGTTGGTACCATAGACGTCAATGCCCACAAAGTCGATGTTGGTGCCTCCGTTGTTGCGCTTGGCTTCATTGGCCGAAGTGCGGCCGCTGGTCTCATAGGAGACACAGTTGAGGCGGGTCCAGGTGACATAGCGCGAGTTCTTCACGGCTGCGCCCACATGATGGTAGTAGTCGATGATCTCGGCAGCCGTTGCCCCGTTGTTGCCATGTCCGCGCGCCTCGTTGCCCAGTTGCACACCCACCACAGTATGGGGGTTGCCGTTGTTGGCGTCCCACAGGGCCACATGGTCCATGACGCGCGACAAGACGTAGGTGTCGCGTTCGCGCAGGTTGGTGTCGCGCCAGTCGAGACTGTACTCCCACGTATTGCGCAAGACACAAAACTCCGAGGTGCCGCTCTGCGAGCACACGTAATCGGGCGTGCGCAGCTGGTAACGCCCGTTGGCCCCGTTCCAGAGCCACTGCACACGTCCGCCGCTGCTCCACGAGAACCACAGCAGTTCCATGCGCAGGCCATAGCGATGGCACCAGTTGAGGTACTGGTCAAGGATGTGCCAGTCGAAATGGTTTTTCTCAAGTTCCACCTCGCTCCAGAACACGGGCACGCTGACCGTGTTGAAGCCGTCGTCGGCGGCGCGCTTGAACCAAGCCTCGATGTCAGCGTCGCTCCACCCCAGGTAGCCGCGCATCTTGTCGGCACGGAGCTGTATGTTGGTGCCATAGTAAGGCTGGCCGTCCACGCGGAGCACATACTTCTCCGAGGCGTTGAGCGAGAGGTCCACACAGGACACCTGCTCCTGCTCCGCCGGGATGGGGTATTGCGAATTGTAATAAGCCTCGCGGGCCGCATTGAGGCTGTCGGTGGCCGCCGTGGCGTCAAGCGTGGGGTCATCGCGCAGCATGGCGAGGAAGTTGTCGGCCGCCTGGATGGCCTGGTCAAACGCGGCTGTGCCCGGATAGGCATCGGCCGTGCGCTCACCCTTGGCCGCCTCGACCACGCCGGCAAACCGGCTGACGTTCTCAAGGACTTTCCGATAGTCGTCAAGGGCTGTGTTGATGGCATTGACGGAGGCTGTGATGGCATCGGAGGAGGCCGTTTCGTCCATGGCCTCACCGGCGGCGATGGCAGCGTCAAGCGACGTGGTGTCGTAGTGGATGGTGATGCCTTGGCGCACACGGCGCGCCTCGGCCAGCACATCCTGCAGCCACAGGTAGTGTGTGGCGACATAGGTGACGGACACGACAGCTATCTTGTCCTCATGCTTGAAGAGCATGGAGAAGGCACACGTGTCGCCTGCCTCCACATGGTCCTTGCCCGTCTCCGACAGGGCCATCTGGCCCACGCCCACACGGCCCAGACTGTCATAGACGAAATAGATGTAACCGGCGGAGAAAGCCGCGTGCTTGCCCTCCCGGTTGAGCCAATAGCCGCGGCGGTCGCCTTCCGCGGCATCGTTTGCCGCCACGAAGAACTTGCCGTCGGCATCGTAGGTGCCCATCGTCACCGTGCCTGTGTTGTCATGGCGGTAGGCGGCCTTGAAGGCATCATCGTCGAGACCGAGCGCCGTGGCAATGGCATGGTTGTCCACATCAAGATAGGTGCATGCGAAGGTGGCGTGGCGGGGTGAGTCTTTCAGGACATAAGAGCCGGCACCGACCAGGGTGACACCCTGTCGGAAGGCGTCCATGGCCGCCTTGAGCTCGTCGCACGCTGCCTGCCATGCCGTCTCGCCTGTCGCCACGTCGGCATCGACGAGCCGCTGGAGGTTGCGTCGCGGCTCTCCGTTGACAAGGGCATAGGCGTCATTGGCCAGAAGGGCACGGGCCTCGCTGAGCGCCGTCTCATACGACACCCTGTACGTGGTGGTGTAGGTGACGGCCACCACAGCCTGCTTGCCCTGATATTGGAAGACAAGGTGGAACGTGTAGCGCATGCCGGGCTCACACGGGGTCTTGCCCGCCTCGGTGACAGGCATCTGCCCGATGCCGACACGGCCCAGCGGGTCGTAGACGAAGAAGAGTGTACCGTCGGCCCATCCGCTGCGCATGCCGTCGGCATTGAGCCAATATCCGCGGAAGTCGCCGTCGCCTGCATCGTTTGACGCTTGGAACACATTGCCATTGACATCATAGGTAGCCATCGTGACGGAGCCCGTGTTGTCGGCCTTGTAGGCTGCCTGGAAGTCGCTGGCCGACAAACCGAGTGCGGCGGCGATGGCCTCGTTGCCAATATCAAAATAGGTGCAGGCATAACTGCCATGGCGCGGCGAATCGGAAAAGTCGTAGGCTCCGACACGCGATGCAGCGGCGACAAAGGCCACCCGGGCTGCCACGATCTTGGCGGCGGCAGCCTGCCAGCCTGCCTCCGTGGCTTCCGCTTCGTTTTCGACGGCTTGCTGGAGGGTGGCGCGGGTGGCGCCCGTCACACTGGCATAAACATCACTGGACAAGGCCGCACGGGCCTCCGCCACCGCTTTCTCATAGAGGCATTGGTAGGTAATCTTATAGGTCACGTCATAGGTGGCGGTGACGGGATCGGCGCCGCCGGCACTGTATCGCGCCACCAACTTGAAGGAGAACGACTGTCCGTAGGCCAGCCCCGCCTTCGGGTTCTGTCCGATGCCCACACGGAAGTTCTTGTAGTCGATTACGTGATAGAACGCGGGCGTCCCGCTCCATCCGCCCAGCGAGTGGCCGTTGGCATCGTGCCAGTCGCCAGGGTTGCCGTCGGCACTGGCATAGGATCCGTTGGGCGCGATGGCCGTGCCGTCCTCCTTTACGGAGCAGATGATCACCTTGGTGCCCGCATTGGCCAGCAAGGCCTCTTCGGTCAGGCCGAGGTCGTGGGCCACCTGCGCCCGGTCGAGGTCGTAATAGGTGGCTGCCCAGTCTTCGGTCCCGCTCAGGTCATCCAGGAAGGTTGCCGTCAGCGAGGCACCCCACATGGCGACACTGTTGACGACAAGAGACAATGTAAGGATTAGATGTCTGATGTTCATGGTTTGGTTATTTAGGATTTTTTTGTGCTTCATCGGCAAGTTGGCATCGGCACGGTTCGTCATGCCGGGGCAGGTAGATTGCGGGGTGAACCTTCACACGGTGCAAAGATAGTCTGCCATGTCAACAAATCCTAAATAATATTGGGCAAAACAAAGGTGGTTATTCGTCACAAGCCTTTTTGAACGAATAACCACCTTGGAATGAAAAGAAAGCCACATACGCCATGACGCATGCTACGCACCTGCCTGCCACAAAGCGCACGGGTCATGCCTCCCCAGGAGGCGGGTCACGCCTTGCGCTGACGCTCTCACGCCTTGTGCTGACGCTCGACGGGCGTGATGTTGAAGGCCTCCTTGAACGACTGCGAGAATGTCTTGCGGTCATTGTAACCCACTGCCCTCATCACGTCTTGTATGGTGGCCGTCTTGTCTTCGAGCATGGCATAGGCGTGCTTGAGCTTGATGGACTTGATGAAGTCGAGCGGTGTCTGGCCTGTCACGGCCTTGATCTTCCGCATGAAGGTGGAGCGCGACATGCCCAGTTCTGAGGCGAGAAACACCACGCTGAGCTCCGCGTTGGCGAGGTTTTGCTCCACGATCTTCGTGGCTTTCGCCACAAATTCCTCGTCAAACGAGCGCACGTTCGACACCCTCACGTCCACAGGATGGCCGTGTGTATCGCCTGAGCGGACGGTCTTCTCTGGTCCAGCCGCTCCATCCCCGGTCTCTGCGCTGTCCGCATGGAGGCGGCCCGCAGCGATCTGCATCTGCTTGGCCTTCAGCAGATTCTCCACCATCTGGCGTTCCTCCATCTCCTTGTGCCAGTTGAGATAGAGACGACCCAACAGGCCGACAATGGCCAGGAACGCCATAATATATAAGGTGTAGGCGAGCCACGTCTCATACCATGCCGGCAACTGGTGGATGGTGAACTGCGTCACGCGGTTGCTCCACAGGCCATTCTCGTCGGTGGCCTTCACCTCGAGCACATACGTGCCCTTGGCCAACTTGTTATAACGGGCCACGTTCTGTCCGTCGGTCAGGTAGTTCCAGTCCTTGTCGACACCCTCCAGGCGATAGGCATAGTTGACACGGCTGCGGTTGGCATAGTCGAGGGTGGTGAACGACAGTGACAGGTTGGTCTCACCGGGCATGATGTCGATGCGGTCGGCACCGCCGCGCCGCCCGGGTGTCAGCCACACGCTACGGCCACCCACACGCACATCGCTCACCACCGTCCTGATGGGTTTCGGCTTGTGCTCCAGCGCCCGGCTGGGCTTCAGCATGACATATCCGGGTATTCCCCCGAGATACATGGTGGCGGTGGGCTTGTCGAAATAGACGGCGCGCGGCAGGAAACGGTTGAGCGGCACATCCTCGTCGGCAGTCTTCAGCATGCGGAACGCGCCATTGCGGGGATTGAACTCGCGCACCCGCTGGTTGGTGGTGACCCACACATGGCCGAGGTGGTCGACGGCAATGTGATCCACCATGTCGCCATTCATGCCACAACGGGCCGTCCAGTCTTCCAGCCGGTCCGGGTGCGAGGGCACAAACTCCAGCACGCGCCCCTCACCGGTGCCCAGCCAGAGGTGCCCGTCACGGGAGGCGTCAAGCGACGTGAAGTCGATGTCGTGCGGATAGACCTTGATGCGCCCCTTGGCGTCAAGGCGCGCAATGCCCCGGTTGCGGATGGTGGCCCACACATGGCCGTCGGTCGTCTCGGTGAAGTCGGAGATGTCACCGATGGTCTCCGACAGCACCTCGACACGCCGCGTGGCGGGTCGCCACACATACAGGCCCCTCATGGTGCTGACCCACAGGTTGCCCGCCCTGTCCTCATAGATGCTCTCCACATTGCCCGTCTTGCGCACGTGGCTCTCCATCGTCACCCGCTGCCGCAGCGCCATTGTCTCTCCACTGCGCTGCAGGAGGTAGACGTCGCCGAGCGTGGATGCCCAGATGCTGTTGGGGTGCCTTGACCGCACGAGATAGGGCACCACGCCGAGCGCCTCGCCTGCCGTCGACGGGCAGTCGCGATAGGAGGTAATCTTCTCCGTGGCTGGATTGTAGAGATACAGTCCGTTACCCTCCTGGTAATACCAGATGTGCCCGCCGTCATCGCGACACAGGGTCACGATGGCCGGTGCATAGCGGGTCTGCGCCTGGATGACGGGGCCCACGTAGCCCATCCTGTCCCCGCGCTGGGCCTGCACATAGAAGCTGGGCGTGTCGAAGCCGCCCACCCACACGTTGCCTTGCCGGTCGACGCTGAGACAGCTGAGGAGCATGTTCTGTCGGGACATCCCGTCATCGTCCGACAGGCTTGTGAGCGTGTTGCCCGGTCCTGGCGACAGCACCACCAGGCCTTTGGTTGTGCGCAGCCAGAGATGGTGGCTGATGCCGTCTTGCACTATCTGGATGAAGCTGTGCGTGCCCCTCGCCTGGTCGCCGGCGATGGTCTGGGGAGTGAGCTCGCAGCGCCCATCAAGGGGTATCTTGTAAATCTTTTCGTCGTAGGCCGCCAGCCACAGGAAGCGGCGGCTATGGTCTTCACACACCGACATGGCGCGCACGCTCCCGTTGACCGTCACGAAGCGCTTGCCACCTGGCTGGCGCACGCATAGCCCCATGGGACTGACGCTCGCCAGCAGGCGGTGGCGAGCGTCCTCATAGAGGTCGTTGATGGGGCCGGGCAACCGGTAGGTGGCGGCCAGACGGCCGTCGAGGGTCACCTGGTAGAGCGTGGCGCCATGCCAGGCATACACCTGCCCGTCGCCCGCCGCCATCACTTTGTCGACATGGACATCGCGCAGGCCGGGGATGTCGACCTGCCGGATGGCGTAATTGCTCTTGTCGAGGATGTACAAGCCCTTGTGGGTGGCAAACCAGATGCGGTGGCGCGCATCCTCGGTGATGGCCTGCACCAGGTTGATCTGGATGAGTTCGGGGGTCAAGAAGTCGTTGCGAAACGTGTGGATGCCATAGCCGTCGTCACGGCACAGGCCATCGACGGTGCCATACCACATGTAGCCCTCTGAGTCCTGGAAGATGCAGTTCAGGGCGTTGACGGGCAACTGCGACAAGGTGGGGATGACGGTGCGGCGATATGCGGCGGACTGCGCCAAGAGCGTGGCGCAGCAAAGAAAACTCAACAAGAGGGCTGACAGACAGTTCGTCGCCCGGGTAGGATAGACATAGTGTTGCATGGTCTCGAATAGCAATCGTGTGGTCTTCAAGGGATTGGCCTAAGGTAGGACAGGTCTCACGGCAAAGGGATCCGGGCTGTCCGTCCTGCGTTTCCTGTTATGCAAAAATAACATTTCTCAACGAGAAATGCAAGAAAAAGGTTACAAAAATAATAACATTTTTTACACATGCAATCTATTCCCATCTCAAAGAATAGCCGTAACTTTGCAATCATATAACCATCATTCTTTATCATCATGAACAAGAAAATGCTACTCGTGGGCCTGGCCCTGTGCGCCACAACCGCCTTCGCCCAGTCCACGCCGCAGTCGGGCATCGACCCCAAGAACCTCGACACCAGCGTGCGCCCCGGCGACGACTTCTACCACTACGCGGCCGGTGGCTGGCTGAAGAGCCATCCCCTCGATGCCGAGCACACCAGCAACGGTGCCTTCACCGACCTCTATGAGCAGAACCAGAACCGCATACAGGACATCATCCTGCAATACGCCTCCACTCCCCAAAAGCAGGGCTCACTGGGACAGAAGATCGGATCGCTCTACAACCTCATGATGGACTCCACGCGCATGAACCGCGAGGGCTACTCCGTCATCAAGCCGACGCTGGCCAAGATCGCGGCCATCAAGAACCGCAAGGAGTACCAGCTGGTGACGGCTGAGCTTGACCGCAACGGCGAGAACACGATGATGTACGGCCTGGGCGTGACCGCCGACCAGAAGAACGCCGAGTGGAACATCGTCTACGTGGGACAGGGCGGACTGGGCCTGGGCTCGCGCGACTACTACCTCTCCGACGATGCACAGAACAAGCGTGTGCTGGAGGCTTACAAGACGTATCTCAAGAAGCTCTTCGCCATGACGGGCAGCGACGAGGCCACGGCCGAGAAGAAGATGCAGACCGTGCTCGCCATCGAGACGCGCATCGCCAAGGCGAGCTATGACCGCGTGAAGCTGCGCGACGTCGAGGGCAACTACCACAAGCTCTCCTTCGCCCAGCTCCTCAGCGACTATCCCGGCATCGACTGGGGCACCGTCTTCCTGGCCAGCGGCTATCCCGCCTTCGACAGCGTGGACCTCGGACAGCCCGAGCCGCTCCACGAGGTGGAGAAGATCCTGGCCGACACGCCCCTCGACGACCTGAAGACCTATGCCGAAGCGAAGGTCATCAGCGGTGCCACATCGCAGATGGGCGACGCCTTCCGCAAGGTGGAGTTTGAGCTCAGCCAGGTGATGACGGGTGTCAAACAGGACCGCCCGCGCTGGAAGCGTGCCGTGTCGCTCGTGAGCAACGTGCTGGGCGAGGCCATCGGCAAGCTCTACGTGGAGAAGTACTTCCCAGAGTCGAGCAAGCAGCGCATGCTCGAACTGGTGCACAACCTGCAGACGGCTCTCGGACAGCGCATCGACGGCCTGACATGGATGAGCCCCGCCACCAAGGCGCAGGCCAAGGACAAGCTGGCCAACTTCATCATCAAGATAGGCTATCCCGACAAGTGGAAGGACTATACTGGGCTGGAGGTCGTCGACAGCCTCTCACTCTATGAGAACACGGCACGCATAGCCCGCTGGAACAACGATGACGAGATAGCCCGCAACGTCAACAAGCGGGTGGACAAGATGGAATGGGGCATGACGCCGCAGACCATCAACGCCTATTACAATCCCTCGACCAACGAGATCTGCTTCCCGGCAGCCATCCTGCAGCCGCCCTTCTTCGACCCTGAGGCCGACGACGCGGTGAACTACGGTGCCATCGGCGGTGTCATCGGACACGAGATGAGCCACGGCTTCGACGACCAGGGAGCACAGTTTGACAAGAACGGCAACCAGCGCAACTGGTGGACAGCACAGGACAAGAAGAACTTCGACGCACGCACAGGCGTGCTCGCCAACTACTTCTCCAACTTCGAGGTGCTGCCTGGCGTGAAGGTGAACGGCCAGCAGACGCTCGGCGAGAACATCGGCGACAACGGCGGACTGAACATCGCCTACACCGCCCTGCAAAACGTCATGAAGAGCAAGCCACTGGCCAAGGAGAACGGCTTCACCCCTGAGCAGCGGTTCTTCCTGGCCTGGGCACGCGTATGGGCAAGCAACGCCACCGACGAGTATGTGAAATACCTGTTGACGGTCGACGTACACTCGCCCAACATGGCGCGCGTAAACGCTGCCCTGCCGCAGATCGACGCCTGGTACACGGCCTTCAACGTGAAGAAGGGTGACAAGATGTTTATCCCCAAGAAGCAGCGCGCCCACATCTGGTAAGATGCTCTCCTGAGGGCTCACCCCCATGACACAATATCCCCCACCGCCACGACAGGACGATGGGGGATTGTTTTTTAGAGGCTCTCCCAGAAGGTGGAGGGATGAGACCCATGGCTTGAATGTAAACCGATGCAGACATCAACCAAATGAAACCGCTCACGCCATCCATCGGTCCCTGTCCACGGAGTGTAAACAGCAAGGCATGCGAGACATGCGTGAGCGGGTTCATCCAGTTTACAATTCTACTGCGTAAGCGGTTTAACCAGTTTACACTCCTGCTGCGTGAGCGGTTTCATTCGGTTTATGGCCAGGGGTGCAGGAAGGCGGCTATCGCCGCCATGCTGACGTTTGCATCATTGGCCGTGAGCTTGCTCACAAGGCCAAGGACGCAAACGTCAGCATGAGCCCGTCAGGGCTTCCCGCTCCCCTGGGGTTTATATCGGTTTACATTCCACCCCAACACAAAGGTCCCATCACTCCAAATTCAGGAAGAGCCCAATTTAATTGCCGGTTTCCTTTGGTCTTTCAAAAGATTGTTTGTACTTTTGTAACATAACTAAACCAAAGATCCCGAACACTATGGAAGGACTGTTCAGAGAAGAGATTGAGACCCGGCAAGTAGACAAGTTCTTTGCTTGCGAGATGGGTCGGCAGATACACCGCTACATCAAGGCCATGCACGGCTCACTGGCCATGCTGGAGAAGTTTGAGGCCAGAATGAGAACGCTCAACGTGCCCCAGCGCGAAGAGGCCATGGCACGATACATCGACTTGAACCGCAAGGTGGTGAAAGACTTGTCGTGGCGCATGCTCGTGGCGCGCGCCATCGCCAACTACTGCGACACGTTCCACTATTTTGTCCGCATGATTGGCGACGAGGAGACCATGACGTTCTACGTGGAGCGCATGAAGGCGAAGTACCTCAAGTTTCACGATGTGTTTGAACAAGACGGCAAGTATGGCATCAAGGACCATGAGGGGCACGTGCTGGTGCCGGCCCACTATGAGTTTCTGCGCACGCCCTACGTCTATGTCGACGACATGATGACCATGCCCGTCATCGCCCAGAAGGACGGCAAGATGGGACTGGTGTTGCCCGACGGCCACGACACCGTGGTGGCTCCATTTGAATATGACGACATCGCCCTGCGCGATGAGGAGCCTTGGTTTGAATGTACCAAGGGCAAACTGACCGAACTGAGATAGGTGACCTTGAAAAAGAAGATATTCCTGATTGTGGCTACCTTTGTGGCATGGACGCTGACGTTCATGCTGCAGAAGCCTGTGTTCCTGCTTACCTATGCGGGGGGCTTGAGCGACCTGCTGCCCGTCGTGGCCCACGGCTTGCCTCTCGACCTGTCGATGGCTGGCTACCTGACGGCGCTGCCGGCCTTGTTGCTTCTGCTGAGCGACCTGCCCATCGCCGCCTTCCGCCGCACGCAGGCGTGGCGCTGGGCGCTGACTGGCTACTTCGGCCTGGCGTCGCTCATCGTGGCCCTGAGCTTCGTGGCCAACGTGGGACTGTATGGCTATTGGCGCTTTCCGCTCGACAGCACCGTCTGGTTCTTCCTCACCACATCGCCCGCCGATGCGCTGGCCAGCGTGGGATGGGGCGAAGGACTGATGGGACTGATGGGCACTGCGATGATCACGGCACTCATCAGCGTCGTGTTCCACCTGCTCTATCGCGATGCCTTCCGCCCCTGCAACGAACGCAAGCGGTGGCCCATCGTCATCGAGGCCCTGCTCCTGGCGGCGCTCTTCCTGCCCATCCGCGGTGGTGTCACCGTGTCGTCGATGAACACGGGCAAGGCTTATTTCTCACAGCGCACGGTCATCAACCATGCCGCCGTCAACCCGCTCTTCTCATTTATGGAGAGCATGTCACACCAAGAGGACTTTGCTTCGCAATACCGATTCATGGACGACGTGCGCGCCCATTTCCTCGTCTATGACTTCAACAAGCCCACGGGGAATCACAATACGACGAACGTGGTGAACATCGACCGCAACAACCTGCCCGATGTCTACCTCATCATCCTGGAGAGCTTCTCCGACACGGTGATGAAGGCGCGCACACCCGACATGCAGGGCCGCATGGCCGAGGTGACGCCACAGCTCAACGCACTCAAACGGGAGGGCGTCTACTTCTCCCGATTCTATGCCAACAGCTTCCGCACCGACCGAGGGCTGGTGTCCATCCTACAGGGTTACCCCGCCCCGTCGACGGTGAGCCTCATGAAATATCCCAAGAAGACGGCTGCCATCCCGTCGCTGGCCGCTCACTTGGCCAAATGGAGCTACAAGCTGCAATATTATTACGGTGGCGACGCCGATTTCACCAACATGCGGTCGTTTCTCATCAACCAGGGGTTTGAGGACATCACGTCGGACGTGGACTTCCCCGTGGCCGACCGCTTGAGCAAGTGGGGCGTGCCCGACCATCTGCTCTTCGCACACGTGAAGGACCGGTTGACGGCCTACTACAAGAACGCACCCACCAACTATCCCTACCTGCGGGTCATACAGACCTCCAGTTCGCACGAACCGTTTGACGTGCCCTACCACCGGTTGCGCGACAAGACGCTCAACGCCTTTGCCTACGCTGACAGTTGCGTGGGCAACTTCGTGTCGTGGCTGCGACAGTCGCCCCGCTGGAAGCAGTCGCTGGTCATCATCGTGCCCGACCATCTCGGCGCATGGCCCAAGAACGCTGACAACTTCAAGCCTTGGCGCTTCCACATACCCATGATCTGGACGGGCGGCTGCGTCAAGGAGCCATGTGTCATCGACACGTTGGCCTCACAACAGGACCTCGCCGCCACGCTGCTCGGACAACTGGGCATCGACGCCAACGACATGACGTTCAGCAAGGACATCTTCGATGCAGCCATACCCCACTACGCCTTCTTCCTCATGAACGACGGCATCGGACTGATAGACCGTGGCAACACGATGATCTACGACAACAAGTTGGGCCGCACGGTGGTGGACGAAGGACCTGAGAAAGGCAAGAACCTGCGCCGCGGACAGGCCCTGCTGCAAGTGTTGTTTGACGACATCGCGCACCGGGGCACACAAAAGAAATAAGGTAGAGGCTATCACCCCCACAAACCAGAATCATGACAGACCTGATACTATCCTCCTTCCTCCAGACAATCAATCACTGGGACACCAGCATCTTCCTCGCCATCAACGGCTTGCACAACAGCTATTGGGACAACTTCATGGAGATGTTCAGCGGCCGATACATCTGGCTACCGCTCTACCTGAGCATCGCCTACGTGATGTTCCGGCGTTTCCCCTGGCGTGTCAACCTGGCTTGCCTGTTGGTCCTGGCACTCGTCATCACGATCAACGACCAGCTGAGCGGCTCGCTCATCCGCTCCTCCGTGGGACGGTTGCGCCCCGCCAATCCCGCCAATCCCATCTCGCCCTTGGTGCACATCGTCGACGGCTACCGGGGCGGGCGGTTTGGTTTCCCCTCAGCCCACGCCGCCAACTGCTGGGGCCTGACGTTCTTCATGCTCTATGTCTTCCGCCGCCACCTGCTCACCGCCACCTTGGTGGTGTGGGCGTGCCTCACCTGCTGGTCGAGGATGTACTTGGGGGTGCATTATTTCGGCGATGTCCTGGCCGGCACGCTGATCGGCTTCATCACGGCCAGCATCGTCTATTACGTCTTCCAGCGCAGCCTCCATCAAGTGACGGAGACGTTCAAACCCTACCAGGAGGATGCGCCACACATGTATGTGCCCGTCATCGTCTGCTGGACGGAGATGGCCTTGATGCTCCTTCTGTCCTCCCACTTCAACGTCAGCACCGACAGCATCTAACTCCCCCTACCTCATTCTCACATGAACCTGACCCCCATCGCCCACTTCCATTCGCCCTTCGCCTCCAAGTTTGGCGTGCCCAAGCAGAGCGGGCTGGCGCCCGACCTGCAGGGCACCATCGTCTTCGAACCCGCATGGCGCACCCCCGACGCGCTGCGTGGCCTGGAGGAGTTTGATTACCTGTGGCTCATCTGGTCGTTCTCGGCCAACCGCCATGCTGCGGCCAGCCCTGTGGTGCGGCCTCCCGTGCTGGGCGGCAACGTGCGCATGGGTGTCTTCGCCACCCGCTCGCCCTTCCGTCCCAACCCGCTGGGACTGTCGTCGGTGCGGCTCGACCATGTGGAGTGGTCCACACCGCGCGGCCCCGTCATCCACGTCAAGGGCGCCGACCTCATGGACGGCACGCCCATCTACGACATCAAGCCCTATGTGGCCTACGCCGACAGCCACGCTGGTGTGCGCTCGGGCTTTGTCGACAGCCACCCCATGCACCGTCTGCAGGTGGTGATCCCGGCGGAGCTCGTGCGCGTCATGGGCGCGGAGCGGGCCACCACGCTGCGCCAGGTGCTGGCTCTCGACCCACGCCCCCACTATCACCACGATGCCAACAAGGTGTACGGCATGCCCTATGAGGGGCACGACGTGCGCTTCAGGGTCGAGGGTGACGTGCTCACGGTGGTGGAGGTGCTCTGACCCGAAATGTGCACTAACCGCAACAGAAACATTCACGCATGGATGTGCATGTGCTCATGCTTCCTTTTAGGTGGGGTCTATAAATTAGCTTTGTCAGATTTTGTGGCACTTTTTGAGGTCATAGTGTCAGTGAGTGAGGGAGTATAGCGGGCTATATGACCGAACGAACTGGCGCTATGAACCAAAAAGAGGCCAAAAGATGGCAAAACATAACCCCTACTGTGACTTGTTACCTAAAGGTGGTAATTTATAGAATCCACCTTAATGCTCTACAACACTTAAGCAGATTAATGGGCTGCTACAGTTTTCATGTTGCCTGCACGGCTTACGCCTGTTCCAGTACACCAGCGCGACCCACGTCTATTCCGTGCCGTGTGCGTCGGCTACATCCATTCCATGCCGTCTGCGTTGCCTACATCCATTCCATGCCGTCTGCATCGGCCTGAAAGGCCAAAAGTACCTAGCCTAGGGCAAGCGAAGCGGCGCCCTGGGTAATCGGCATACTGATGTAGACACGCCCTGAAGGGGCAAAAGTGTTAATTACCGGCAAGTTATGCTACTATACTTTTGCCCCTACAGGGCGCATGCTCACGCACACTTTCTAACCCAGGGTGTCGCTTCGCTTGCCCTAGGCTAGGTACTTTTGGCCTTTCAGGCCGTGCAACAGGCGGCAAAGTCGTGCGGAGACTATCGTAAGCGGCAATATCAAGAGAAGGCCGTGCAACAGATGGCAAAGTCGTGCGAAGACTATCGTAAGCGGCAATATCAAGAGAAGGCCGCGCAACAGGCAAAATTATGGCTCTTCCGGAATTTGGCGTGACAAGACCAATGGTTGGAATGTAAACCCATATAAACCCAGTTAAACCGCTCACGCCATTCATCCATCCCTGTCCACGGAGTGTGAACAGCGCACCCTGCGAGACATGCGTGAGCGGTTTAACTCGGTTTACAGCCACACCTTGAGGGGAAGGAGGCGAAAGCCGCCGGGAAGCCAAAACGAGCCTTCGGGGCGTGAGCTTGCTCACAAGACCCGAAGGCTCGTTTGGGTTTCCCCGCCCGGCAGGGCTTCCCCACAAGGGGTGGGGTTTATCTCGGTTTACATTCAAACCCATGCAAGGATCTGAAACGCCATAAACAGCGCGGCCCTCTGTTATTCAAAGGGGTTCTCCGTGGCATAGGGCAGGCTCTTCGGATGGTTGTAGGCGATGTCCTGGATGCCGAGATAGCGGAAGGCGTCAAAGAGCACGCGGCCCACATGGGCGAAGGCCACGGCACCATGGTGAGGATAGTGCTTCTCGACGAGCACGTGGCGATAGAAACGTCCCATCTCCGGGATGGCGAAGATGCCGATGCCGCCAAACGAACGTGTGGGAACATCGAGCACCTCGCCCTGTGCGATGTAGCTGCGGAGCTGGCCCTCGCTGTCACACTGCAGGCGGAAGAAGGTGATGGGCGATGCCGCGATGTCGCCCTCGAGCGTGCCGCGGGTGAAGTCGGGCGTGCCGCCGTTCTCCAACAGGCGGTTCTGGATGAGCTGGAACTTGATGGCTCGGTTGGCGCACATCTTGCAGGAAGGCGTGTTGCCACAGTGGAAGCCCATGAAGGTGTCGGTGAGCGTGTATTGCTGGCCGTACTTGGGGACGATGTCCTCATCGTAGATGTACTTCGGTGTGGAGTTGTTGATGTCGAGCAAGGTCACGGTGTCGCCGCTGGCGCACATGCCCACATACTCCGACAGGGCACCATAGATGTCGACCTCGCACGCCACGGGGATGCCGCGGCTGGCCAGACGACTGTTGACATAGCATGGCTCGAAGCCAAACTCCTTCGGGAAGGCGGGCCAGCACTTGTCGGCAAAGGCCACATACTGGCGTGAGCCCTTGTGGGCCTCGGCCCAGTCGAGCAGGGTCAACTCAAACTGTGCCATGCGGGGCAGCAGCTGCTCATAGTAACGGCCCTCGCCCATCTCCTTGCGCATATCCTCGCAGACCTCAGCGATGCGGGCGTCGCCCTCGTGGGCGCGATAGCTCACCAGCAAGTCGAGCTCCGAGTTCTCCTCGATCTCCACACCCAGCTCATAGAGGCCCTTGATGGGGGCGTTGCAGGCGAAGAAGTCTTGCGGGCGCGGTCCGAAAGTGATGATCTTCAGACCCTTCAGGCCCAGCACCACACGGGCCACCGGCACGAAGTCGGCCATCATCTTGGCGATGTCGTCGGCGGTGCCCACGGGATAAGAGGGGATGTAACCCTTCAGGTGGCGCATGCCGAGGTTGTAGGAGCAGTTGAGCATGCCGCAATAGGCATCGCCACGGCCGTTGATCATGTCGCCATCGCCCTCGGCGGCTGCCACAAACATGCAGGGGCCGTCAAACTTCTCGGCGATCAGCGTCTCGGGAGTCTCGGGACCGAAGTTGCCGAGAAACACCACCAGCGCGTTGCAACCGGCGGTCTTCACCTCTTCAATGGCTTTCTCCATGTCGTGGTCGTTCTCCACGGTGGTCTTGCAGTCGTAGAGGTCGCCCTGATAACTCTTCACAATGTTCTCACGGCGCTGGGTAGACAGTGCGATGGGGAAACAGTCACGGCTCACGGCAATGATGCCGAGCTTCACTTCAGGAATGTTCTTGCTTGTCATAGTTAATATGTTTTTGTATGTTTAGATTGATTGCTCAGATGGGTTGGTCAGCTCTCTCGAGTCATGTTTTTCCGATAGCAAAGATAGGGAAATAGTCGTGAACAAACCAACAAAACGGAAGGTTTTTAACGCACTTTATACAACTTTTCGCGCCTCTTGCATGGAATGAGACCAAGACAAAACAGAATGAGACGACAGGCCACACTCATGGGAGCAACGGCATCGTGCAGCAGGAGCGGCTGCGGCTCTTGCGTGCCTTGTCCCGATGGGTGCCACCCAAACCACAAAAGCCCTCCAATGAGTCGAGACTGCCCGACCATTGGAGGGACGACATGGCTTATTGGGCTTACCGGCTGACGCGAGCGGCCACCTTGGCGGCGTCATCGCCCTCCAGCAGACACAACGGTGACACGGGCTGGAAGCGCAACTGCTGGTACTGGTAGAGGCGCAGCGCCACAAAACGGCCGTCGGTCGAGCAGACGGCTTCGAGCCGATAGTTGCCCATCGACACGTGGTCCACCTGCAGACGCGACAGGAGGTCGGCACGCTTGTCGGCCGAAGCGTTCATCGCGTTCTCAACGGCCTTGCCGCCCTCAGGACTATACTCATACCTGAACGGCTTGAGCTTGCTGCCCGTTGGGGCATAGGTCCACGTGGTAGAGAGACCGAAAAACGTCTTTTGCTTGTTCACACGACTATCCTTGGCAAGGTCAGCAGACATTGCCATACTATTGATATTTGCCATAAAAAATGATTTCTTGTTGTTGCTTTGTTATAAATATGTGGATAATGTGGCGATGGAAAAGCAAGAGGCCGCTCTCCCATCGTCACCGAAAAGGAATGTATGGGGATAGGAACGACGGTTCGTTCTCTCCTGCTCCATATCCTTGTCAACAGAGCAAATGCCGCAGGCGATAGACATAATAATCGCACTGTGGCATGTCCACCAACGGGCACGACAACCTCAAGGAGGTGCCGCGATAGTGGCAGAAACGTATTTTTTGATGGTTGAAAAAATGTTGGGGCCTTGACACACCATGGTGCACGGACACATAGGCAGGTGAAGTGACCAGGCGCTCGGGTCGCTGGCTGCAGAGGCGCAACAGTTCGTTGGCATTGGAGAGCATGGCTTGACCGCGCTCCTTGCTGACCGTCCAAGCGCCCTGTTGACGGTCACCACGATCTCCCAGGCCTTCGGAACGGGTCCGGCTGCCTGCCTGCACCTGCGTCTGGGCGGTAATCATCACACCCAGCACAAGCAATAAGATCTTAAGCCATCGCTTCATCTGTCGTCTGATACGTTATGTCGTCAGGTGCGGTTGCATTGTCTCTGGCCAAGCACCCTACTTGGCCTATGCGCAGCGCCAAGCATAGGGACATGACCTGCACGGATTACGTGCGCCTTCACCCCACGTTGCAAATATACGAAGAATCAGGGAAACATCTGTCTTCCTTTCCCAATTATTTTTGGTTCTTTCTTAAGGTGGGTTCTATAAATTAGCTTTGTAAAAGGTGGTAATTTATAGAACTCGCCTTAAATGTAACCCCATATAAACCCAGTTAAACCGCTCACGCCATTCATCGGTCCCTGTCCACGGAGAGTAAGCAGCACATCGTGGGAGACATGCGTGAGCGGTTTCATCAGTTTACAGTTCTACTGCGTGAGCGGTTTAATCCGGTTTATGGCCAGGGGTGCGGGAAGGCGGCGAGAGCCGCCATGCTGCTGCTTGCGGCATGGGCCGTGAGCCCCACTCACAAGGCCAAGGACGCAAACAGCAGCATGAGCCCGTCAGGGCTTCCCGCTCCCCTGGGGTTTATATCGGTTTACATTCAAGCCCAAAGCAACGTTCCCGTCACTCCAAATTCCGGAAGAGTCATTTTTAAGACAACAAATACAACCTTTACAACAT
>ERZ808242.173-NODE-173-length-50538-cov-32.021988_pt1 | contig 50538 bp, 78 predicted proteins | sample MGYA00521244_ERZ808242 | MGnify/ENA primary metagenome ERZ808242 (study PRJEB31516, sample SAMN03275573) | gut metagenome | biome: mammalia-associated habitat; material: feces | host: Papio cynocephalus | place: Kenya | collected 2012-07-27 ... | reverse complement strand
AAAGTAGTAATGAGACTTCGGTGTTACTCTACCAACAACAGTAGCAGGGGAATTGTCAACCATACGGACATGATCACCAGGGTTGAACTTGGGGAGCGGTGCACGTCTTTGAATCATAGGGTTGTCACCTCTTTCTCTTTAAGAAGATCATAGATAGAAATGATGTCATCATTAACTTGAGTGATCCAGAACAACTGATTGTTGCGCGCAACAACATACGTTCTGTAGATCCTCGAGCGGGAATTGAAGTACTCATCAGACTTATGTCCGATGATGGTGTTTGCCTTGACAATGCGTCCCTCAGAGAGGAGTTTCTTTGCAAGGTTCTGGGCATCAATAGAGTTCATTTGTCTGGTACCTCCGTGTACAGGGCTTTATAGAGTTCATTCATTGCATCCTCTTGAGACATGGTTTTGAGCATGACTTGGAAGACTCTTGTGTATGTTACAATAACTGTGTATTTCACAGGCAATGGTGCGGAACGAATTTTCTCAACAAGTTTCATATACATCATGCTCCTGTGTTGATGCAAAATGCTCGAGTGAGGAAGCTGGCCACCTCAAGACCTTTCTGCTGATCCTTGAGGAACTTCTCGAATTCATCAGGAATCATATTGCCGTGAGAGTAGCAGCAGATGGTGAAGCAGTTCTTGCTTCTGTTGTAAGTGATCTCGGGAAGATAAGAGTTCTGATAATTAGAAGTCACAGTGTAGTTGACAAAGAACTCTTTGTTACCTTCATAAGTGACATCCTCGAGGACTTGATACTCTTTGTTGTCACCAACGATGAGGATGTTACGAAGAAAAGTGAAGTTGCCGCCAGTTTTGCGTTCGGTATTGATCAATTCATGAGTCATAATAGATACCTCCATATATGTTCATCAGTTATACTTGCGGATGAGAATGTTCAGTGCTTTGGCAGTAGCAGCATCAACAGGCTCAATATCAGGCTCACGATCATAGTTGTAAACATATTCGTTGCCACGCTTGATAGTGAGTTTGGAAATTTTGCCACCATTGAGACCAAACTCTTCGCTGGCCTCATCATATGCCTTGATGAAGTACTCGAAAGTGGTGTTATTGATTTTGAGAGTGTTATGTTCAGTCATCTTGAGTTCCTCCGTTTTCTTGCTTCTTATTGTGATTACATTGTACTCCTATTGTACACAAATGTAAAGACCTTTTGTGAAAATTTTTAGGAATTTTTCAAAGATATTTCCAATTCACGCTTCAGCTGCTTGATTCGGCGTCTTACAGTACACACTTTGGTGTTTGTCATACGAGATATAACAACTGCTGAATATCCTTGAATATAGAGATGAGCAATCTTGAGGAAGACGGGATCATCCTTACATATATAATGTATCTGAGTATAGATATCTGATGCTGCATAGTCATCTCGTGGGTCAGGGATAATTGTCTCAAGATTCATTGGAACTTGCTCTTCGTTGCAAACTGTATCGTTAAGGCTCACTGTTGTACGGACTTGTCGTTGTACCTTGCGCCACTCCATGTTGATGATGTTTGACATGCATGTAAATGCAAATACTGAAAACTTTCCGTTCTCTGGCTTGTAGTAATGAGCTGCACGACACAGGCCAATAGCACAGAGATCATAATAGTCATCGTCATGGAGATTGAACTTCCTGAGGTATGCGTAAATGAGATTGTGGTTATTCGTCACAAGCTCTCGCTCTTCATCTGTGAGAGTGAAAGGCTTTACTGGTGTAGACATAAGAATTCCTCCATTGTAAGAGTGTGAGTTTTGAGATAATTATACTCGCAATGGAGTAAAAAGTAAAGTAGAAAAATAAAAATCGGTAAAAATCGGTCTAAAAATCGGCGTAAAATTGCAGAAAATTTTCTAAAAATCGGTAATTTATTGCAAAGAATTCTTGAAAAATCGGCGTAAAATTTGACGTTATATCGTTATCCTTATGCACAAAAAGTACGCCGATTTTTTTCTCTTCCTCGCGTCTATAAACGGATCACGAAAAAAGTGAGAGCGTGGGAGAAGAGGAAAAATCACGGAAAAAGGGGTTCAAAAATCGGCGTAAAATTGCACTTGAAGTACTCAAAAATCGGTATTTTATTGGAAGAAAAGTTCAAAAAATCGGCGGACTTTTTCACGATATATCGTTATCTCTTTGTAGAAAATTTACGCCGATTTTTTATTTTAATATAAATAGAATTAGATAATATATAAAATAAAAATAAAAATAAAAATTTAATAATAAAAGGGTAAGGGAGAAAAAAATCGGCGTAAATTTTCTGCAATAAACTCACGAACTGTGCAATAAATTTTACGCCGATTTTTCAACTTTTCGGTCCAATTTTACGCCGATTTTTGAGTCATTTTTTCGGGTTTTATTGCCCACAAAAATCGGTATTTCGCCGATTTTTCACGAAATTCTGAAAGTGAGTTATTGCAAACTCGTTTCAAAAGTTTTCAGAAGAGTAAAGAAAAAGTTTACTTGAGTGAAAAAAACGGAGTTTTTTATTGCAAAATTCTGTAACGAGTTTTTACAATAATCTGAAAACTTTTGAATTTACAATAACGTAAGAAAAAGTCGGAAATTTCTGAAAATTTCTGTGTAAGTATGAAAAGATGGCGGAGCCATTTTTCGGGTATGCACCCTGGGCTCGTCAGAGACGTGAAGAGGAATTGGGTGGTATAGTGTGCTTGGGTAACTGAAAGAATTTACAATGAGAGAGTGTAGTATTATAATAACTCTAAAGAGTTATTATAATAATGCAATGACTGGTGGTGATATAGTGGGTGCTTTTAAGAAGATCGAGGGAAGAAAAGTCTATGTTGACTTTACTTTCATCGTTGCTGAAAAGGACTCCTATGAGCGCACAATGCGTGAAAACATACGAAAGGTTCATGCCCGCAATAAGGCATTGAGTCTGTTGTTCCCATATCAGCATCTTCTGGGTAAACGTCGAATTGTTGAGACTCCTGAAGAAATGCAGGAGCTGTGTGACAAATACTTTGAGTCCTGCAATGGGCCTTTACGAGACAAATGGGGCAATGTAGTGACTGACAAACAGGATCACGCAATTATCGGGCAGATCAAGCCATACACGATTTCGGGTCTTGCAGCTGCGATTGGCATGAGTACAATAACGCTCAAGAATTATACTTATAAAAGTCTGGCAGGAACTGTACATCCCGAATTCTCTAATGTGATCATGCGCGCTCGACAAAAGATTGAGCAGTACAGCGAGGAGCAGCTCTTCAATCGTGAGGGAGTTAATGGCGCTGAGTTTATGTTAAGGGCAGGCTTCAAATGGTCTACAAAGCAGGAAGAGATTGAAATGGCTCGCAATCTTGCAACAATCAAGAAGATGCAGCAGGATTATGAACTGCAGAAAAGACAGCTCAAAATCAAGGAACGTCTCATTGAGGGCGAAGATGTTGGTGACAATCAAGTTGTGATCAATATTGTCCGTGCAAAACCGAAGAATAAAAGTGATGAGGTGACCGATGATGACGAATAAATGTTCATGTGGCTGCAATAGCGATTGCAATAGTGATTGCGAAAAAATTGCAATGCCAATGCAAACGAAAATCCAATTGACCGATGCAAAGGCAATTGCTCCGAAGTATGCAACTCCTTGCTCTGCTGGAGCCGATGTTTTTGCAAGGATTGACAAAGAAATTGTTGTTTGGCCAGGAACAAGAGTATTGATTCCAACAAAGATCAAGATTGCAATTCCTGATGGCTGTTGTGGTTTGCTGCTGGGTAGAAGTGGTCTTGCTCTGAAGCATGGAATCTGCTTGGCAAATGGAATTGGGCTGATTGACTCTGACTATCGAGGAGAGCTCGGTGTCATCTTGCAAAACAACGGTGGTGAGCCGTTCAAGGTTGAAGATGGCATGAGAATTGCTCAACTGTTGATCGTACAGTATCAGCAAACGAGATTCGAACAGGATTCTCTCAATGATACAATTCGTGGTCAAGGTGGCTTCGGTTCTACAGGTGTTTAAGGAGGCAATATGAAAGGTCTTTTTACAGGCAAAAATATCATTCCTTATGCTTACAGCTGCTATGGGTATACTCGTGGTGGCGGGAAAGTTTGGCACGGTGGCCAGGACGTTGTGGGTGAGGACAATGATGTAATTCATTTTCCTTACTATACATACGACGATGGCTCTCAGAAAGCAATCTCTGGTATCGTTCGTCAGGCTCGTATTGTTACTGACAAGAGCAATAAGACCTGGGAATGGGGATATTATGTGAGTGTACAGCTTGATGCCAGTCAGACTCCTGATGCTGTCAATTGGCTGTATTTCTGTCACTGCTCCACTCTGTTGGTTAAAGTCGGTCAGAAAGTCATCAGTGGTCAGCCGATTGCGATCATGGGCAATACTGGCAATGCTGCTCTCAATAATCCCCCATATAAGCACTGTCATTTCGAGGTTCGTGCAACTGCTACTGGCAAGGGCTTGGATCCTACAGCGTACACTGGTCTGCCCAATAGTGTATGTTCTGTGAATATGCTGGGTGAGAGTAGTAGCAACTATCTGGAGACATTGATTGATGTGTCGAAGCATCAGGGCGAGATCGACTGGACTAAAGTTCCTTATCGGGCTTTTGTGCGTGTCGGATATCGTGGTTATGAGACTGGCAAGCTCATGAGAGATGAACGATTTGAGGAGAACGTCACTGGCGCTCTGCAGAACGAGAAGCTCTTCGGCTTCTACTTCTTCTCTCAGGCAATCACAACTGCGGAAGCAACACTCGAAGCTGAGTATGCTGTGGGCGTGATCAACACGATGACCTCCGGCCGTGGATATCCGCTGTTCTTCGATGCTGAGTGGAGCCACAATGTCCATGATGGTCGCGCTGATAGCATCAGCAAGGCTCAGCGAACTGCTTGTGCAAGAGCGTTCTGCAAAAGAGCTACAGAGCTCGGCATGATCGCTGGCGTCTACACGTTCACGTCCTTTGTGAGCGGGAATCTCGATTATGAGAGTCTGTGCAAGGACTATGTTGGGTGGCTCGCTGACTATCGTATAAACTATGATAAAGCTCTCCCCAGGTACATCCATCAGTACACAAGCTCTGGTGTGGTGGCTGGCATCACAGGTTGTGTTGATATGAATCACCTGCTGAAAGCCCTGCCTGGTACAAAAAGCGAAGAGGAGGAAAAACCTGTGAGTGGTAAACTACAGAAGCCAGTCATCTCTGGAGCGTCTGTGGAGGACGTGGAAGCGTTTAAGGAGCTGGCTAATAAACTATCTATCTCGTTCGAAACGACGTGCACAGTGTCCTTCCAGGCCGTTTCCCAGGGAGATGCGGACCAGATCCTGGCTCTGGCGAAGAAGCATGGCCTGGAGGGCAAGTACACAAGTAGTTGGGTATAAAATGAGGAGATGCAATTATGGCTGATACATTTATGACCCCCCCAGGAGGGTTAAGCAATAAGAAATTGGCTCTTGCAGATGCTACAGTGAATGATGTATTTGCTGGAAAGAAGTTTTATGCTGAAGATAAGACACTGAAGACAGGCACATTCTCATTAAACTCTGTTACAGTATCCTTTTCTTGTTATTCCCAGGGAAGTGGCAACGGAAGCAATGGTGAATATTATACAGGATCTGGCAGTGCGACTATTGATTTGACCGACGTAAAAAAGATTAATGTAAGCACAGGAAATTACTCAATGTCGTTTACTGGCACTGCCGTTAATTTAGGGTCTAATAACTATGATGTAAGTAACTGCACACAAGTCAGCTTCTCATACTATCAACGTCGATACTACCAAGGAAACAATCCTACTACTTTTTCTGCAAATGGATCAGTAGTATTGTATTTCAAATAACAATACATGTATTGGAGATATAAACTATGAAAGATGTACAACAAGTAGCAGTAGAAGCAGGTGTTGAGAAAGTTGTTACAACAGCTCTGCACCGTTCTCAGTTTCTCGTGAAGAATTTTACAGGATATCCTATTACAGTCAAGCTGGGTGACAACGCCAATGGCTCTACAATTGGTGCTGGCAGCTGGGAGCGCGTTTTCAACAACGTCGACAATGAGCATGGTGAATATACTCCGGCCGTCACAAATACCCTCAAGATCACTGCAACAGAAGACGGCATGGTTGAAGTTGCAGCAATTGACTGGTGAGGTTGCCTATGTTTGAGCCTGTAGAATACTATGGCAGAAATGATCAAGTGCTGTGCAATCCTCAGCTCATTCATGGATCTTTGGGCATTGAAGACGTTGAAGACTATACCTGGCACACAGTCACAGAAAATCCTGCTACACTCAACAATTTGAGACAGGGTAAACTTCATACAGCGTTGTCTGTTTTTGACATTTATGGGTATAGCAAACAGGATGGAACTCCTACATACCCTGACCCTGTACCAATTGTCAGCGCTGGTGGAGATGGAACCTTAACAGTCATCGTAACTGATGGCAATAGCCAGTCTCAGTCATTTGGATTGAGTACTCCTGGTGGTCTCTTGGGTATTCCAGTTGAGAGTGATGGCAACGTCACAATTGACGGTCAGGAGTACATTTCGGACTACATCGATGTTGAGAACGGTGTGTATGTACATCGAATTGGCATCAAGAATCTCAGTGATGAAGTCGTTGACAAGATGAACAGCCTGACATTCCGCAAGACTGATGATGGATTTGAGCTGGGTGCTGATCATAATAGCTTCTTCCCGTTCGCTGATCAGGCAATGTGCAATGTGCTGGCAATCTCTCATAACGACGTGGTCTATCGCAATTCTACAGGGTTCACATTCAGCAAGCAGTGGATCTCTTTGCCTGCTGGGTATGCTTCTAAGGCTGACTATTTGATGTTCTTCCTGGATAACCAGGTCTACATCAATTATGTGATGGAATCTCCTGTAGAAGCTGCAATTCCCACTGCTGAGCTTGAAGCCTATAGAACTCTGGTGGCATATACACCCAAAACTGTGATACAGGTCGGTGACAATGCTGGCTTGGACATCACATACAAAGCAATTGCAAAATGAGAGGTGATTAGATGAAAGTCTATGATGAAAAGCTCATGGTGGAGCTGAAAGAGTATGACCTCACAAAGGGGTGTCTAGAGGATGCACAGATTGTGTCCAAGCATCATGAGGCAACTCCTCGAAAATTTCACTATGAGGTTATGGAGCACGATTCTATTGATGGGCTTCGCCACGAAGTAGAAGATGCTCCTGCTCAGTCAGCTTGGGATGAATATGAAGCTGTAAAACGATATGTCCCTTATACCGAAGAAGAGCTGGCTGCTATTGCAGAAAAAGAAAAGCAAGAAAAACTGGCAGCAGAAGAGCTTGAACGTCAGCAGAAAGAAGAGGAAGCTCGCAAAGAACTTCTTGATAAACTTGATGCTCAGGTAACTTATACTGCTCTGCAGACAAATACACTATTGTCAAGTGAGGAGTGATTGTTATGAAAGAGAAAATTGCTCGTTGGTATGACAAAGGCTGGTGGTCTGATGAAGCAGTACGAAAAGCTGTTGGGAATTTGATTACTGCTGATGACTATGAGGATATCACTGGCAATAAGTATAAAGAGGTGAGCTGATATGCCTGATACAATGGTAAATGCTGGTGGGGGTTTGAGCAAAAGTAAACTCGCTCTGGCAACTGCTACTACAAGCAATGTGTTGGCAGGAAAAACTTTCTATGCAGGGGACAAAGAGCTTAAAACAGGAACATTTACACTAGCAAGTGTAGCTATACGAGATAAAGATGGGTATACAGAACCAGGAACATCTAAAACTTTGACCTGCACCATCTCATTGTAAGCAGGTGACAATAATGCAAATTACAAAAGCTGTGAATCCTCGATTTGAGGAGTTCCTATATGACTGGGACTATCGAACATATCTGCTGGTCGGTGGATATGGTAGCTCGAAGTCTTATCATATTGCATTCAAGTTAATATTGAAGTGCCTGACTGAAGTACGAAAAGTGCTTGTTGTACGTGAAGTCTATGACACAATTCGTGAGTCTTGCTTTGACCTTTTCCTTGAGATCCTTGAAGATCTAGACATGCTCGGTGAGAGCCCAAGGGAAAAGAACAAAAAGGTTCTCTACAGAACCAGCCCCATGTCCTTGTCTTTCCCCAATGGATCAAAGATTATCTTCAAGGGTATGGACAAGCCAGCAAAGCTGAAGTCTATCAACAACATCTCCATCATCTGGATCGAAGAATGCTCTGAACTGAAATATGATGGTTACAAAGAGTTGCTTGGTCGTGCACGTCATCCGACACTGAGTATTCATTTCATCTTGAGCACCAACCCTGTTGGCATGGAAAACTGGGTGTACACTCATTTCTTCAAGCGAGTTGACAGCGAGGGTCAGCAAATCACCATTCTTGATGATGAACGCTTGTACAAGATGAAAACCATCGTAAAAAATGGTGTATACTATCATCACAGCACTGTAGATGACAACTATTTTATGCCAAAGAGCTACATCAAAACCCTTGATGACATGAAGAGCTATGACCCAGATTTGTACAGAGTTGCACGTTGGGGACGGTTCGGCATGAATGGTTTGCGTGTACTGCCTCAGTTTGAGGTTGCTGAAACCCATGAGGAAGTCATGAATGCTGTTTATGGCACGCCACAGCGCTTCTTGTTCAATGGGTTTGACTTCGGTTTTGAAACATCGTACAACGCCATTGTTCGCATGGCAGTTGACAATGAGAAGAAATACCTTTACATCTACGATGAGTATTACAAGAACAGAATGACTGATCCAGAGACAGCCAAGGAGTTGACTGCTCTTGGGTACAAGCCTGAATGGACTACAGGTACAAATGGTAGAATGATACTCACTTATGAGGGTATTCCTCTGGTTGCTGATTGTGCTGAACCCAAAGCAATTCAGTATTACAAGAATGAGGGCTTCCAGATTCGTGCTTGTAATAAGTATGCTGGCAGTCGTCTTGAAAATACAAGAAAAGTCAAGCGATTCCGCAAGATTATTTGCTCTCCTCGATGCAAGAATACAATTCGTGAGCTTCAGACTTTGACCTATGCAAAGGACAACAATGGCAATCTCATCTATGATGAGTTCAACATTGACCCACATACGTTCTCTGCGATTTGGTATGGTCTGGACAATTACAATGTAGCAAACATCAAGGAGATCAAGAGAGCTACAGTCAAAGGTGGTTAAAATGGAGTTTCATTGGATTGATGATGCTGATCGGTATTGTTGCCCAATTTGTGGTTTTGAGACGGTCAGCCCAATACTTTTCCCAGATTGTAAATGTCCCAAGTGTAGATTCCAGGACAAAAGGATAAAGAAAAATAAGCATTTACTTTTCGCACAGAGAAGAGTATAATGAGAATAGAGGTGATGACTATGGGAGGAAGTGGCAGTTCCAGTGGCAAAGGAGGAAGCTCTTATAGAGTTCCCTCAAAAGAAACTGCATTTGAGCCAGGCACAGATCCAGAGTTTCGATATCATAGCACTTCTTTTGCTGCAGCAAAACGAATTCAAGAAGAGGGTATAAAGCCATCTACACGGGGTGCTGAGGGTCCAGGCGTCTATTTCGGTACAAGTATTGAAAATACTATGGGATGGACAAGTGAATCTAAAGAAGCTGTACAAATGCGTGTGAAGCGAGAAACTCTTCGCAAGAAATACACATACACTGATCTTGATCAGTATCAAGGAACTGCGGAAAGAACAGTCAATCCAAAATATGTTGAGATCAGAACTTCCTTTGGTGATTGGGTTCCTATAAAAGATGCCATAATCAGACGAAAAGGAAAATCTGGTTGGCTCATTGATTCCAAATTTTAGGAGATGATAAACTATGACCAAGGGTGAGCGAGACTTCAATAACTTTCTTCTCACACCGCTCGATATGCCAATGGAGGGTAAATATCATATGCCCATGATCAATGGCATGGTGATGAAGAACTTCAAAGCTCCGAAGAACTTTGTAGAGTTCCATAGTGCTACGAAGGTTCCTATGGAAGAGCGCAAGAATACAGTGGTGCATTTCTTTACACCCGATTTCTTGTTTGAGCGAGTTTGGTATCATCCAAACAAGAATCTGGAGTTTCTTCGTCAGTTCAAAGCTGTATGCAGCCCAAACTTCAGTCAATACACCGATATGCCTGTAGCTATGCAGATCTGGAATAGCTATCGCAGCAAATGGTTGTCTGCCTGGTGGCAGATGAACGGTCTGCGTGTTATTCCTACTGTGAATTTCAGTGATGCTGACAGTTTTGAATACACCTTTGATGGGCTTCCTCATCAGAGTCTGGTGATCATCTCCAGCCTGGGTGCGGAGAAAGAGGTTGCTGCCCGTGAGAACTTCTTCAATGGGTATCACAAGATGCTCGAAGTTCTTGAGCCAAAGCAGATTCTGTTTTATGGCAATAAACCCCATTGGCTTGAGGGCAAAGATGAGAATGTGATCTTTATTGCTCCGGCATACAAAGAAAGATTTGGAAAACTCAAAGAAGATTGAGAAAAGGTCTTTACAATTGTTTGCAATGAGAGTATGATATAGTCACAATAAAGAAAGGAGATACAACTATGGGTGGTAGCGGAAGCTCAAGCGGCAAGGGTGGCGGAGGTGCTGGTATCAAGAATACAACTGGTGCTTCTGAACGAGCAGTTGGTCTTCTTCGTGATGCAATTCCTGAAGTCAATCGGTATGGCTCTTCTCAAGTGACCATCGCTGAAAGTGACAGAGGTGGTAAAGTCTCTGATAGAGCTTTTGAAAGAGAGTTCACAGCACTTGCCAATGAAAATGGGTATTCTATTGAGTTTCGTACAGAAAGACGTAGCAGCTCCACAAGAACTGGCAGACTGAATGCTCTTGGGTATAACATCAGAAGTGATACGAAGTATGCAAGACGTTATGGTGTTCTTGTAAAAGCCTGATGAGGTGATGTATATGGCATTGACAAATTTTCTCAAGCTATCATCTGAGCAGATTCAGACTCTTCAGCGTCAAACTGCTATTCCCTACTTCATCTACAACGAAGAGATCTCTGGTATCTATGGGTCTACACTCCTCGCGGAGCTTGGAAGTCTCATCAAATACTATGAGATCTATGAAAAGGGAAGTGCATTTACGACTGAGGGCAGCAATGGTGATTACACTCCCAGTCAGCTTCGATACAAGAAGATTCATAGTCTGATTGACAAAGAAGCACGATTCCTTTTTGCAAAAACTCCTGATTTTTGGATTGATGTCGAGATGGGCACTGAACTGTCTCAAACCCAGAAGCAGCAGCTCAAACAGGAACAAACAGTCCTACAGAATCTGGTTGATGCAGTCATCAAGGAGAATAAAGTTTCTTCGAAGCTCATCAAAGCTGCAAAAGACTGCTTCATTGGCAAGCGTGTTGCTCTGTTCATCAACTTCAATGAAAATGGCATCAAGATCACATTCAATCCCTCTCTTGAGTTTGTCTTTGAAACAGACCCAGAAGATATCGATGTGATCACCAAGCTCGTGTCGTTCTATACCACTGTAGATTCTGCTGATAAATCTCAGCAGCGCATCTACAAGAAGAAATATTACATTGGTGATGACAAGATGTGTCACATCATTGAGGAACTCTATGATGGCATGGGCAATGTCGTAGAAACGATCACTCCTGACACAGTCACTCGATTCTCTTACATTCCCGCTTTTGTCATCATCAATGATGGCTTGAGTGGTGACATTCAGGGTGTGTCCGAAGTTGATCAGCTGGATGAGTATGAGCAAGCATACTCTCGTCTGGCAAATGCTGATCAGGATGCTGAGCGAAAGGGTATGAACCCTGTGCGCTATGCTATCGACATGAACCCAAAGACAACTCAGGGTCTGTCTACTGCAGCTGGCGCATTTTGGGATCTGGCATCGGATGATCAGGGTGCTTCGGAGAGAGTTGGTACAGTTGGTGTTTTGTCTGCTCCTATGGAGTACACAAACGCTCTGACAACAACCCTTAACCGAATCGAAAACACAATGTACAGTCAGATGGATATGCCAAATACAAGCCCAGAAGCTCTTCAGGGTGTTGTATCCAGTGGCAAAACTCTCAAAGCCATCTATTGGGGTTTGATTGTCCGTTGTGATGAGAAGATGCTGGCCTGGCGACCTGCCCTGGAAGCTATGGTGAGAACTATCATCGAGGGTGCCAAGCTCTATCCTGAGTTCTGTTCTCGGTACACCAATGGGGAAGCAATTCCCGATATTAAGTACTCTATCCGAGTGGACAACCAGTATCCGCTTCCCGAGGATGAAGCTGAAGAGAAGCAAGTTGACCTGGCTGAAGTAACTGCTCAGACAATGAGCAAGAAAGCCTATATGGTCAAATGGCGTGGGCTGACCGATGATGAAGCTCTGGATGAGCTGAAGCAGATCGCCCTCGAACGTCAGCTCCTGGAAGATAGTTTCATGCCCACAGAACAGACTCAGTCACAGGGTGAGGAAACTGGTCAGGATAAAACAAAGCCCTCCACAGAGGAGCCCAGTTCTGCTGAGGAGGACACTACTCCAGAGGGTGTATAATAAGGAGCCACGACTATGTCTACCAACTTTGATGTATCAATGAGGAGGGGCATGACTCGTGGCTCCTCTTCTCTTTTGAATCTCAAGAGCGCAGAAGAAGTGCGATTGAACGTATCAATCAAACAGCAGAAAGAGATTCGAAATATGTACAAACGACTGGCTCAGCAAGCACGAGAACAAGCTGAAAAGCTCAAAGGCAAGGACAACATCAGTTCTACACTGAGGCAAGAGTACCTTAACCAGTTAGCCAATCAGCTCACAGATGCCAGTGATGAAGTCAGTCAAGAGATCAATCGAGTCATTCGATCAAGCATGAATACAACTGCTCAAGGAGTCGTTGATGCTCAGCGGAAATTCCTGTCCAAGATCGGTATGTTTGGAGTTGAGAGTGCGTTCTCTCATGTGCCAAATGAGATTGTCACAAGTATTGCCACAGGCAATATCTATGCTGACAATTGGAGTCTTTCCGCAGCGATCTGGGGTATGTCTAAAAAGACCCATAAAGACATCAACAAGATTATTGCCGAGGGTGTTGCACTGAACAAAAGTGCCTACGACATAGCCAAGGATCTTGAGAGATATGTCAATCCTCTTGCTCGAAAAAATTGGGACTGGAGTAAAGTCTATCCAGGTACAAATAGAGTCATTGATTATAATGCTCAGCGCCTGGCACGAACACTGGTTGCTCATGCATATCAGCAAAGCCTGGAGAAAACCTGTGAGAAGAACCCATTTGTCACAGGATACAAGTGGGTGTCTTCAAATTCAGACCGAACTTGTGAGCTCTGTAAAGAACGTGATGGTCAGATCTATGCAAAAGGAGATCTGCCACTCGATCACCCAAATGGTCTATGTACATTTATCGCGGTCATCCCAGATAGTATGACAGATATCTCGAATCGTTTGGCTGATTGGGTAAAAGGAAAACCTGATTCTGCTCTGGATGAATTTGCAAAATCTTTGAGAAAATAATTTCAAAATACTCTTTACACTTCTGTACAGATGGAGTATAATAAAATAGAGTCTATTTGGAGGACTTATCATGAAACAAAATCGTTGTAAACACGATGATTGCTTTACTTGCCCATATCCTGATTGTATTGCTGGAGTTTCCCATCTCAAGGGTAAAATGACTCCAAAAGAATATGACGGGAAGAAAGGTGGTTATACTCCAAAGCAAGGTTACCAACAGCCCCATTGCTACAAAGGACTCAAAGAAGGATGCTGATCTCGTGCTTCTGCACGTTTTGATGGTTCGGTTCACCAGCTGGGCGAACAGAAATTCAAGCTGGAATCATGCACACCGGATGCATTCTTTTCCGGAGATAGGAGATCACAATGTGCAAACTGACAATGTTTGGGAAGCCCATTCTGTTCATGCTGGCTCCTGATGGAGCTGGTGCAGGTGCTCCTGCTGGTGGTGAGGGTTCTGGTGACGCTGGCGCAAGCGGCACTGGCACAAACTCTAACACTGGCGAGGGTTCTGGACAGGATGGAAACAAAACCTTTACACAGGAAGACATCAATCGGATTGCTGCCAAAGAGAAAGCCGAAGGTCGTCGTGCTCTGTTGAAAGAGTTGGGTATTGAAGACACTGAGGACTCTCGAAATGCCGTCAAGGCATACCTCGCTCAGCAGGAAAGTCAGAAATCTGACCTGCAGAAAGCCAATGACCGAGCCAGCAAAGCTGAAAAGGCCAAGGCTGATGCAGAAGCCAATGCTCTGGCTATTCAGCGAAAGTATGATGCCCTGGCAGCTGGTGCAAAAGCAGACACCATCGATGATCTGATGGCTCTGGCAAGTACCAAAGTCAACGACAAAACTGACTTCAAAGCTGCTCTTGAGCAGGTGAAAAAAGCATATCCTGTCTTCTTCAATGAAGCTGCCCAGACAGGTACAGTTGGCACAGGGCGATCCACGAACCCTGCGAGAAACACCAATGGTCACCAGATGTCTATGGGTGAGCGACTGGCCAAGTCTCGTATGGGTGACACCCAGACGGAAAGTCCGTTCTTCAAGAAATCTTTTTAAGGAGGAATAAAACATGCTGAATCAGTCTGGTATCACAACCGAAACAGCAACCACTCCCCAGAGCATCCTCTGGGCTCCGGAAAATGCCATTGCCTTTTCTTGCGTCGTCGCGAAAGACAAGAAGCTGCCGGCTGGCACTCCTATTGCGGGTGATCTGACTGCTCGAAACACTGGTTTCACAGCTGCTACAACAACTGGTGACACTGGTGCAAAAACTTCCAATGCCGTTGGTCTGCTGCTGCACGAGGTTGATGCTTCTGGTGCAAAGCAGAATGGCACTGTTCTGGTCGCTGGCGTGGTAGACCTTAACAAGCTGGATTCTACCACTGCTGCTCTGATCACTGCAGAAGTCAAGGCTGCTCTGAAGCATATCATTTTTGTGAAGTAAAAGTCTTTACAATAATGTAACCAACAAATACAAGGAGGAATACACATATGACAATTTTTGAACTTGTCACTGCCAGTGAGCTGGTTGCCTATTGGAATACAATGGCCCATCAGCGTGGCCCATATCTGGGTGAGTCCCTGTTTCCCGCTCGTAAGAAGCGTGGCCTAAATCTGAAGTGGATCAAAGGTTCTAAGGGTCTGCCCGTCGTGCTGAATCCCAGCGCCTATGATGCCAAGGTCAAGATCCGTGACCGCATCGGTTTCAGCACCGTTTCCACCAACATGCCGTTCTTCAAAGAGGGTGTCCTGATCGACGAAGAGACTCGTCAGGAGCTGAACATGGTTCTGGAGACCAACAATCCCGCCTATGTGGATTCGGTCATGAACAACGTGTTCGATGACGAGACTCGACTGCTGGAGGGTGCTCGTGCCCAGCGTGAGCGCATGCGTATGCAGCTGCTGACCACTGGTCTGATTGCTATCAGTGCCAATGGCCAGGACTACAACTACGACTATGGCATTCCCAGCACTCACAAGGTTCAGACCAGCACCCCTTGGTCCAACCCTGCTGCTGACATCATGGGTGATATCAAGACCTGGCAGGATCTGATCGAGGATGAGACTGGCGTTCGTCCTACACGTGCCATCTGCGATCGTGCCACTTTCAACTACTTCCTAAAGAATGATGCCATCATCAAGAGCAACTTCGTTCTGTCCAACGGCCAGGCCGCACTGAACGAGCCTATGGTTCGTCGCTATCTGCAGGAGAACTTGGGTCTGACCATCGAGGTCAACACCAAGAAGTTTGTTGATGAAGTTGGTGCAACCAAGCCATTCATCCCTGCCAATACTTTTACCCTTATTCCCGAGGGTGATCTGGGCAGCACCTGGTTCGGCACTACTCCTGAGGAGTCTGATCTGATGGCTGGTCAGATTGACAACAGCACCCAGGTGGCTATCACTGACACTGGTGTTGCTGTTGCTACCCATGGTCAGTTTGATCCGGTCAATGTTGAAACCAAGGTCTCTATGATTTGTCTGCCCAGCTTTGAAGCTGCTGATCAGATCATCATCGCTGATGTTTCTCACTCCGGCTAATGATCGGAGGTGACTTGAATGATCACTATCCGCAAAGGAGATCTGACCGCCAAAGTTTCTGCTGGTGCATTTGAAGCTATCTTCAAAGACCAGGGCTGGTCTACAGACGACCACAAGGAGCCCATCATCTCTGGTATGAACTTGCCTGACCCAGATCAGGAAGACGTTCTGGAGGACGAAATTACCAATGAAGATGAGGATCTCTCCGAACGTCCACTCAGCTCCTTGTCTCTGGGTGAGCTTCGCCAGCTGGCAGAACAGTATGGCATTGATGCCGAGGGTATGCGCTCCAAGCGTGACATCAGAAATGCAATTCGTGAGGCAATGAACGAGGAGGACTGAAATGGCTGCAGGCATTGAAGAACTGAAGATGATCTGTCGTGAAGAAGATGTTCCGTTCTTCAGTGATGCGGAACTTCAGTACCATCTGGACCGTGCTGGCGGAGATGTTGATCTGGCTGCATATAACTGCCTTTGCATCAAGGCAGAAGACACAACCTTAACCATAAGCGGGTTGACTACTGCAGACAGCAGCAAGTATTTCCGTCGCATGGCTTCTAGATATCGACCCACGAACAGTGGGATCCTCACGGGTGATAACTGATGAAGACCCCGAAGTTTCAACCCCATAAAGTCAAGCGAATGATTGACACTCTTGGGGTTATGTACCAATTCAATCGTGACAGGCTGAACAAGTACAAAGAACCTACTGGCGAGCAAGAGCTTATTGCTGAGCTTAAAGGTGTGCTTCATTCTACTGCCAGTTATGTCACAAAAACAGCTACAGATGGTTCTACAATTACTGCAAAGCAATCTCCACAGATCCTAACAAATGACCCAAAAGCAAAACTCTTGCATATTGATGACAAAGTCATCATTGACAATTGTACCTACAAAGTCACAGGTGTCCTTGACATCAATATGCTTGGGTTGGCTTTTGACATATCATTGGAAGTGATCCTATGGCAGGTATAAAGTTTGATGCTGAGTCTTTGTTGAACGCTCTTCAAGGAGCTCCTGATAAAGCAGATGACGCAATACGAATGTATGCAGAAACTGGAGCACTCAAACTTCAAAACTATGCCAAGGAACACAGACCATGGACTGATCGCACTGGAGCAGCTCGGCAGCGTCTAAAAGGTGATGTCCTTACAGTGGCAACTGGTTATAAACTGCGACTGGCGCACGGTGTTGATTATGGTATTTGGCTGGAATTGGCTCATGAAAAGAGGTTTGCAATAATACAAGACACCATCCGAGAAGTTGGACAAAATGAAATTCTGCCAGGGTTTGAAAACCTTTTGGACAGATTGAAATAAAGGAGTGATACGCCATGGTTGGTGAAACCCGATATATGGATATCTATGATCACTTGGTTGCCAAGGGTTTTGATGTCTATACTCCGGCTCAGCACAAAGGGGAGTGTGTCACTCCTTATATTGTTGTTAAAGGAGCCGGAATGAATCAAGCTGGGAACTATTCGTCTAACCAGTATTTGTATGACATTCTTTGCTATGTACCCAAAGACCAATACACTTATCTTGAGAAATATGTTGAGATGATGGAGGATGCTATGAGAGAGCTTGAGCCTATGATCCGGCCAATGCATTATCAAACAGCTCCATATTATGATGACTCTGTCAAGGGTCACATGGCATCTGAACAATATTGCAATTATCGACGAATGAAATAACTTACAAGGAGGAAATCATTATGGCTGCAAAAAAGGGCAACGAAGTTGCAACTATTGATGTGGCAATGGTCACATGCAAGCCCAAAGGCAAGACTGATGAGATCGCCCTCACAACTGCTACAAAAGTTGGTCTGTCGGTTCAGTCCGAGACCACCGACGCTGTCAAGCTGATTGTAAAGGGTGTTCTTATTGCTCAGAAACGTGAGCAGGTCACTATCACTGGCAACACCATCACTCTGACTGATAATGTATTCAATGCTGAGCTGGTGAAGATCCTTCAGGGTGGCACCATCAAGTATTGGACCACTGCTGAGCAGACTGCAGAGGGTGATACTGATGCTGGCTTTGGTGTCAGCAGCTACACACCGCCTGTCGCTGGTTCCAAGGAAGAGGTCGATGAGTTTGAGTGCAACATCTACACTGCCATCTATGACGCTGCTGGCCTGATCACTGGCTATGAGAAGTGTGCCTATCCGCACTGCAAGGGTGTTCCTGTTTCTTTCAGTGCCAAAGATGACGAGTTCCGTGCACCAGAATACACAATCAACAGTGCTCCGGCAAATGGTGAGCCACCCTACAAGATCACCTATGTCAAAGAGCTGCCAACAGTGGGGGAATAAACAATGGAAGTAACAAGTCTTGAAGTTCTGAAGAGCTATTCTATGGGTCAGCTGGTGGAATTGCCACCTTTTGCTGAGGGTCAGTCTTTTGTGGCTCGCCTGAAGCGTCCCTCTATGCTTGCCTTGGTTAAGGCAGGTCGAATCCCCAACTCTCTGCTGCAGTCGGCCAACACCCTTTTCATCAATGGTACCATGGATGAAAAGAACAAAGGTGCTATGAGTGATGTCATGGAGATCCTTGACACAATCTGTGATGCGTGCTTCGTTGAGCCTACCTATCAGCAGATCAAAGATGCTGGCATCCAGCTGACTGATGATCAGCTGATGTTCGTGTTCTCCTATTCTCAGCGAGGTGTCAAAGCACTTGACCCTTTTCGTGAGAAGTCCGAGGATAATGCAGCTGCTGGGAGTGGCACAGAGGTATAAAGTCAGACCCTCCCAGCTCTTGGGAGATCTGGATGAATACACTTCTTATTGTTTTGATGAGGCATGTGTTTTGATCATGTCTCATCTTGACAATAAAGAAAAGCCAAAGTTTGTTACCCATGTAAAAACTTTGAGCAGCTTGTATGCAAAATATGAGTGATTGGAGGTGGTTCTTTGGCTCTTGATTTGGGTTCTGCAGTTGGCTATCTGTTACTTGATACAAGCAATTTCAAGAAAGGCTTGACAACTGCATCACAAGATATGCAGACATTCTTTGACAAAAGTACAAAAGCTGGAGACAAGATGACTGCTCTTTCCTCTGCCATGGGGAAAGTTGGATCTACCTTAACAAAGACCGTGACACTACCTCTTGTCGGTCTCGGCACACTTTCTGTAAAAACAGCTGCGACTTTTGAATCTGCTATGTCTCAAGTTCAGGCAACCATGGGTCTTACTGCCGACAGCACATCTGAGCTGAATGGTCAAACAGTAAACACCATGGACTCCTTGAGCTCCTTGGCAAAACAGATGGGTGCTGAAACAAAGTTTTCTGCAACAGAAGCAGCTGAAGCTATCAACAACATGGCCATGGCTGGCTATGATGTCAATGAAATCTATGGTGCTCTGCCTGAAGTCTTGAATCTGGCTTCTGCTGGTGCTCTTGATCTGGACTATGCTACTCAGCTTGCAGCCAACGGTCTGAATGTCATGGGCTATGGCACAGACCGATTGTCTGAGTTGTCTAACAAATTGGCCGTCACAGCATCCAGCGCCTATGGTTCCGTCTCTGACTTTGGTGAGGGACTTCTGGTCGCAGGTGGTGCAGCAAAATCTGCAAATCTTGACTTCACAGATATTTTCACTGCCTTGGGTATCCTGGGTGATGCAGGTATTTCTGCAGCAGAGGGTGGTACAAAGCTCAGAAACGTGATCTTGAGCTTGTATGCTCCTACAGATACAGCTGCAAAAGAGCTTAGCACTTTGGGAATTGAGACCCAAGACACAAACGGAAATGTCCGTGACTTCCAGGATGTTCTAAAGGATCTGAGTGGTGCTCTTGATGGATTGTCTGAGTCTGATCGATTAGAAGCTATCAACACCATCTTCAATAAAGCAGATATTGCTGGTGTCAACGCACTTCTTTCCAACTGTACAGATCGTTGGGATGAACTGAGTGCTACAATTGACAACGCTGGTGATGCTGCTGGACAGATGTCTGAAACCCAATTGGATAACCTTAACGGTCAGTTGACCATTCTTAAATCCGGTCTTGAGGGTCTGGCAATTGCGTTTGGTGAGGCACTTCTACCTCTTGTTAAAGATGTTACAGCGTTTATCCAAAATGTTGTAACATGGTTGAACAACTTAAACGACGAGCAAGTTCAAACTATTACAAGGATTCTTGAAATTGCTGCAGCTGTTGGACCAATCCTGCTGATTGGTAGTAAAGTTGTTGCAGGGCTGAATAGCATTGCAACTCTGATTGGCAACTTTGCTCCATTGGTTACTACTTTTGGATCTACAGTTGCTGGCCTTGCAGCTCCCATACTTGCTGTAATTGCAGTTATTGTTGCATTGAAGCTGGCTTGGGACACCAACTTTGGTGGAATGCGTGATACTTTAACAGAGTTCATTAGTACAGTAACTGATAGAGTAACTGTTATTGCTGAATTTTTACAAACCGTCTTCACAGCTTTTATGGGTGTTATCACAGAGCTCTGGAATAGTAACTGGATGAACATCCGACTGATCTTTGAGGACGTTTGGAATGCCATTGAAACAATCTTTGGTTCTGTTGTAACAGTCATCACAAGTGCCTTGTCTCTATTTCTTAACATCATTACAGGAAACTGGAGTGGTGCTTGGGAAAACATCAAGTCAATCTTCAGTGCTGTATGGGATGCAATTGTATCTGTATTCAATCTTGCATTAGATGCAATACTCAATCTGTTTGGTGTAATACTACCCTCCATTGGGCAAGCTGCAACAAATGTCATCAATGCTGTCAGTGATGCTTTTGTTAATGCTTGGAATAGTATTGTCGAATGGTTTACTACAGCTGTTCAAGATCCTGTACAGACCATTGAAAGTATAAAAGATGCTATGTTCAGCGCAGGTGCTTCCGCTTTTACTGCTCTCTGGGATGGCTTGAAGGGTATCTGGGAAAGCATTACATCTTGGGTCTCTGAATGTGTCAGCTGGATCACAAAGAAAGTAAAGTTCTGGCAAGATCAAAGTGGTAAAGTGTCTCAATCTTCTGGATCTAATGGTTCTCATGCAAGTGGTCTTGACTATGTACCATTCGATGGATACAGAGCTACTCTTCATCAGGGTGAGCGAGTTCTCACTCAAGAAGAAAACAAGCGTTATAGCAGCGGATATGGCTCTGGTGGAGACACATTCAACTTCTACAGTCCTGAAGCCATTGATGCAGTTACTGCTGCTCGTGAGTTCAAAAAAGTTCAGCGACAGCTCGCTGAAGGTGTTTCGTGAGGTGATCATGCATGGTTGATTCTATTGTACTTGTCAATAACAATTTTAACAACCAGAACGTGGTTACAGAGCTCCCAATCAACCAAAACAACAGAAAATATGTATTAGATTACATTGATTGGGGTGCTATTCAGAGCTCTCGAAAAACCTATAAATTCATCAACCAGATTGGTGTGTATGTAACTGGCACAACCCTTGAGTCTCGTGATATTGCTATCACAGGCTGGGTTGTGGCAGATACATATGAGCAAATGAAGGAAAGGAAGAGATTCCTTAACAACTTCGTAAACCCATTGCAACAACTGACTTTGATCTATAATGAGTATTCTATAGATGGTATTCCTGACACTACTGTAAAGTATGGAACAGACTACAAAGACAACAATGAAGTTCTTTGCAAATTTGTTATTGATCTCTTCTGTCCGGATCCATTGTTTTATACTTCTCAAGGCAAACAAGCGAGTATTGCAGATTGGTTACCAAAGTTCCATTTCCCATTAACCATTCCTCAAAATGAGGGCATCATCATGGGTCTCCGTTCTCCATCGGTAATCATTACAGTCAATAATCCCGGCACAATAAATACAGGCATGACTGTAGTATTCCATGCACGAGGTACAGTTGTAGATCCATATCTTGTCAATATCAATACCCAAAAGCAGATCAAATTTGATCATATTATGGAACCTGGTGAAACACTGGAGGTTACAACACATGTTAACAGGAAATCTGTAAAGAAAACCAGTGGTGGTGTGACAACAAATGTGTTCAACTACTTGGACTTTGAAAATAATGAGTTCATTCAACTTGCTCCTGGTGACAATTATCTTCGCTATGGTGCATCTGATGGTATGAGTAACCTGGAAATCCAGATTAAGTACAAACCGCAATATCAGGAGGTGCAGGAATAATGGACTTCTATGTCTTTGATCCAAACTACACTCTCTTGGGTATTCTGGCAAGTCCAATTTCTGTGACATATACAGAAAAGTACAACGATCTGGGTGATTTTCAGGTGAATCTGCCAGTGGATGAGATCAATCGTGAGCTCATAAAATCTGACAATGTTATTCTCTTTGATAAAGAGAAAGGAATTGCAGGGATTATTGGCATCATTTCTACCGATGGTGAAACTGATGACACACCACAAATTGTTGCCAAAGGTAAACTCATTGAGGAATACATTTATCGTAGAATCTGTTGGGGTCTGTTTTCTACAACAGAAACACCTGAGAATATCATCTACAATATGTTGACAACTCAGGTGATCTCCCCAACTGATTCTAACAGAGCAATTGCTGATATTGTACTTAAAGAATTCACTCTTGCAGAAACACAAAAAATCTCTTATCAAAGTACAGGTGGCAATGTCGGTGATAATATTGCAAGTATCTGTGCATCAAGTGGCCTTGGGTTCCGACTCTCTTATCACCCTGGAGACAAGCAAATGCTGTTTGAACTCTATGAGGGTGATGATCGAACAATTGAGCAGCGAGTATTTCCTCAAGCTCTATTCAGTACAGAATATGAAAACATTCTATCAACCAGTTACAGCTTTAACACCCAAGACATGAAGAACGTTGCCTTGGTTGCTGGTGAAGACTCTGGCACAGATAGAAAAACTACTTCTGTTGGTACTGCTTCTGGAAAATCCCGCAGAGAATATTTTGTTGATGCAAGAGACATTCAAAGTACAAATTCAGACGGGATGACAATTTCAACAGAAGACTATACTGCCTTGCTGAAACAGCGAGGAACAGAAAAACTTGCTGATGTTAGAGAGTCCCAGAGTTTTGATTGTACAGTCAACACAGTTGGCAATATTCAATATGGTCAAGACTACTTTTTAGGTGACATAGTCACTATCTACGATTCTTTACTGGATCTCCAATTGAATGCAAGAATCTCTGAAGTCCAACATGCATTCACTTCTTTCGGTGAAGAACTCTATATCACATTTGGGTTTGGTCCAATGACTCTTACAAAGAAACTTCGCTTGAAAGGGGTGTGAAGATATGTCTGAAAAAAGTGCGTTTTTCAATGCTCAGCTGGATGCTGATACTGGTGAATATGATCGAACATATCTTGCGGAAGACTTTGCTGCATACTTCAGTAGATTCATCTCCAATGGTGTATTCCCAAACCCAAGTACAGGTCTACAAGTTGTGGCTGCTGCTACTCCAGATATGACTGTAACAATGAATATTGGCTATGCCTATATCAATGGATACACATACGAGAATACTGAAAACTACACATTCAACATCGATGTTGCTGATGGTGTTCTTGGCAGACTTGATGCAATCTTTATTCGGTATGACTTGGCAAATCGTGAGATCAAAGCCTATAAAGCCAAAGGGACACCAAGTGCTGCTCCAGTAGCACCTACACCTTTACGAACAGAAGACTACTGGGATCTCTGCGTTGCTATTATTCATGTTGATGGTGGCATCACAAAAATTGATCAGTCTTTGATTGAGGACACTCGGATGAATACCACTTTGTGTGGGATTGTTCATGGTGTTGTTGATCAGATTGATACAACAACTCTTTACAATCAAATTCAGCAAGATTTGGTGAATTTCCAAACTGTGAGCCAGGCAGAATTTGATACTTGGTTCGAATCCATCAAAAACAAACTGTCTGGTGATACTGCTGCAAATCTGCAGAACCAAATTGATGCTCTTGACCCACAGACAAAGCGCACCGATGTATTCGCTGCTATGACTCATCAGTATTATGCAACATTCCTTGTTGATGGGTGGACACAAGTAGATAGCAATTTTACACAAACAGCAACATTCACTGCTACTACTGGTGGTCCAGCTGTTACCGCATCCAGTAAAATGATGACTGGACCAATGTGTAAATCTTCTGGTGTTGCATCTACAGATGAGATTCTCAAAGAGAACCTTAACATCATAAACGACGGTCATGGTACACTTGGAGACAACAGTATTACTATGATCGTCGCAGAAAAACCGTCCGCAGATATCCCAGTTTATTGGGGTATCAAGAAAACTGTTTGATTGGAGGTATTCGTTATGCGTTTCAAGCTCAATGTTCCCGTTCGTTTTCGCAATCCTTGGTTTTGGGTCAGCCTTGTTGGTGTGATCCTTACAGCAATGGGTATCTCTCCTGAGATGCTCACAAGCTGGGATGCCGTTGGCCAGGCATTCAAAGACCTGATCTCTAATCCTTTTATGCTGGCCACTGTTGCTGTGTCCATCCTGGGTGTTTTCATTGACCCAACTACAAAGAGCATTGGTGATTCTGATCGTGCCCTGAACTACAATTCCCCAGAATAACTCCTTTATATCACTGTCTATTCAGAATATAATAGCAGTAGAAAGGAGGTAGGGATGGATTGCAATACTTGCTTTATGCAGCAGCGAATTGAAAACCTTGAAAAAGAACTCAAAGATGAGAAAGAGCACTCCAGTCGTGCTCGTCAAGCAATCTATGATAAATTAGAAGATCATAGAACACAATTGGCTGTCACAGATGAGCGATACAAGCAAATCCTTAACACGTTGAATGAGCTCAAATCTACAGTAGATGAGCTTGCCGACAACCCAACAAAACGATGGAATACACTCGTCACCACTGGCATAACTGCTATGTGCAGTGGACTCGTTGGGTATGTTCTGTCCACAGTTATGAGATAGGAGGTATTTCCTTGGATCCAAAAGTCACAGAGGAAATCAAGAAGCAGGAAGATGCCCTTGATCAGAGCATTGCCCTTAACAAAATTACAGTGATGCTTCTTGATGAACGCAAGAAGGAACTCAAAAAGATCTGGTTGTTCTTCTTTGCAGTTTGTGTAGCTTTTGTTGCACTTTTTAGTGTCTTTGCCTACACAACTCACAAAGAGAAACAGGAGCTTTTGGCTCAGCTTGACAATACTCGAGTGGACTTCATGGAGTACCTGGACAGCATCGAATACACAGTTACAGATGACTATTCTACAGACAGTCACACAGAGACTACTCAAACTGTAGAGGGTGACAGTGCAACTATCAACAATGTCGATGGTGACCAGTACAACGATAATGCTGTTCGCAATGATGGGGGTGAATAATCTTGGCAAGATCCAGAGCAACCCAAACAATTCGTACAAGTACTCGAACAAAGGGTACAAGAACTGTTCGAGTCACCTCAGGAAAACCAAGATCTGGCACCCAGAGCCGTTGCCCAACCTGTGGCAAGTACATGCGGAGGAAATAGGGGTGACCACCTGTGACGGAGCACATACAGACTCGTGCAAAGCTGCAAGAAATTCCTCGGGTCAGTACATTTAATGATCTGCTCGATAACTGTATGATCTCTCCTGAAGAGAAAACTCTCATGCAGATGCACTATCTACAGAACAAAGACTTCAGGTACATTGGTGACATGCTTGGGTATTCTGAAGTCACGATGAAGCGTTGGCATCATAGAATTCTCAAGAAGATAAATAAACTCCTATAGAAAATCAGATACTTTCACGACCGTTCACGGATACTCCGTGGGCGGTCTTTTGTTTTATAATAAACTCAAAGGAAAGGAATCGGCTATGATATTTGACCGTGAAAATTTGATTCAGGAGCTTATGTGGGAATACAACTATGATCATGCTGAGGCAAAGACCATAGTGGATAGCTACTTTAACAAAGGACAGTATTATACCCTCATTGAAAAGCTCACAAAGAATCTTGAGAAAATAACAGAATACAAGGGGTGATTCACATGTTCAGTCCACAGTACTATGCGAATCCAGCTGCCTATGCAAGCCCAATGAATAACCCAAGTGCCATGCAGATGCAAAGGCTTGCTCAGATGGAACAGCAATACCCACAATTTGCTCAGCAACCTATGGGTCAAGGCTTCACCCAACAACAAGCTCCGGTCTATATGAAGTGTAGAGCTGTCACTTCTATAGATGAAGCAAAGGCTGCAATGATTGATCTGGATGGAAGTCTTCATGTTTTTACGGATATTCCACACAGAAAAATTTACACCAAACAGATCAACCTTGATGGAACTGCTTCTCTGAATGTCTATTCTCTGGATGAAGCTCCTACTCCGGTTCAGACGGGAGCCACAGTCCCGAACTCTGCAAAAGAATCTTCCGTTCCAGAGTCCGTTTTCACTCAGACGATAAACTCTCTACAGAATAGAATAAACGCTCTGGAGGAGAAATTTGAGCAAAGAGGTGATATCAATGTTCAATCCAATGCAAATGTTCAGCCAAGGAAACGGTCAAAACCCAATGATGCAAGCAATGCAAATGATGGGTAACATACGGAACCCTCAGCAAATGATGCAGGGTATGTTTCAAAACAACCCTCTCTTCCAGCGAGCACAGCAGATGGCACAGGGCAAGTCCGAGCAGGAGCTCGAGCAGGTAGCTCGTAACCTCTGTCAGCAGCGTGGAGTTGATTTTGAGGCAATGAAACAGCAGTTTCAGAGCATGATGGGCAACACAAGGTAAACGCACAATCGGTGCTTTACAAATAAACAATTCTACAAAGGAGGTTTTCTCATGGGTATGGAAAGTTCTGGCGGCATGAGTCCCGCCGACGTGGTCGCTCTTCAGGGTCGTAACAACGATGGCATGTTCAGTGGCAACGGCACTTGGATCTGGGTGTTCTTCCTGTTCTTCCTGCTCGCTTGGGGTGGCAATGGCTTCGGCTTCGGCGGTGGCAATGGTCTGACTCAGGCTGAGCTCCAGGCAGGCCTTTACAATCAGACTACAGATGCCATGCTGCGTGATCTGTCCAACGGTCAGTGCACTCTTCGTCAGGAAGTTGCACAGAACCGTTATGACACCTCTCTGCAGATGCAGAATCTGGGTTCCCAGATGCAGAGTTGCTGCTGTGAGACAAATCGCAACATCGATGCTGTCCGCGCTGAGAACTACAAGAACACTTGCGAAATCACTACTGCAATCCATGCAGAGGGTGAAGCAACTCGTGCCCTGATCAACGCGAACACCATGCAGGATCTGCGTGACAAGCTCGCCGATCGTGATCGCGATCTGCAGACCGCAAACTTCCAGCTGTCGCAGCAGGCTCAGAATGCCACTCTGATTGGTGCTCTGCGGCCGTTCCCGCAGCCAGCCTACATCACTTGCAGTCCCTATACTGCGATGAATGGGTATGGTGCTTACAGTGGCTGCAACTGCTGAAGCAAATCGAGAATAGGATAGTTCGGCTCAGACCGTTCCCTATTGATGTGAGGGTGGGCGAGAGCTCACCCTCTTTCTTTATGAAAGGAGAATTACAATGATTGATGCCGTAAATGTTGCTGCTCAGACAGTCAATACCAACTCTCCAGTTCTCTTTGGGTCTACCCGAATCAAGACTGGCTGTGCAATTCGTCATGAAGAGGGCTCTGGTCGTTTTGTTCTGCTGAAGCCTGGTGTCTATGAGATCAGCTTCAGCGCAAATATGACCTCTGCCACTGCAGCCACAGCCACGTTCAACATCACCCAGGATGGTGAGCAGCTGGCTGGTGCAAAGATCGTCAGTACCATTGCTGCCGCTGATGTAAACAATGTGTCCTGCACAACCCTTGCAAGAGTCTATTGCAGTGATGTCAGCTCTGTCTCCATCACAAACATTGGCACCACAGCCATCACCGTGTCTGATGCCAATATGACCATCACTCGTCTCTGCTGATGAATCCAGATCAATATGGGTCTTTTGACAGCATAGCACTATTCAATACTATGCTTGGTCTAATCAACATGGAAAAGAACAGTGCTCAACAAAAGCACCAAGAAGTTCTGGATGCAAAGCTCGATGAAATACTGTCTCACTTGACTGAGATAGAAAGGAGATTAGATCATGGCATATGATACAATGAAGACTTCTGAATCTGAACGTGATTGGAATGTTTGCAAAGAAGCCTATGAGGAGATCAATGGTCGTCAGGTTACAGCACTCATGTTTCATGACCAGATGGCTGACTTCTTTGACTTCCTTGGGTTGATGGGGTTCAAGCGGATGCATGAGTATCAGTATGTTGCAGAATCTGCAGAGCACAGAGCAACAAAACGATATTTTCTCAATCACCACAACAGACTCTTGAGTGAGGAACATATTGAAGACCCAGAAGTCATTCCTGACAGTTGGTACAAATATACACGGTTCGATGTCAGCACGCAAGTTCGTAAACAAGCTGTGGAGACTGCATTCGACAAGTACAAAGAGTGGGAAACAAAAACCAAAGAGTGCTACGAAAAACATGCGAAGGCTCTCATGGAAGCTGGTTATGTTGCTGACTCTATGCGAGTAGAGGAGCTGATTTGTGACGTCGATAAAGAGCTCAAATGTCTTGAGCGCTTGACCATCACTTTGAAGTCTGTGGCATATGATGAAGTCTATATTGCTGAAATTCAGCACCGAATGCATGAAAAGTACAGAAAGAGAATGAAGAAAATTGGTGTCAGCATTTGCTGATACAACCAGTTCCCTCCCAATTGGGAGGGAATTTTTATTACGAATTCCAAGAAAATTGTAAAAACCTCTTTACAATTATGCAATAAGAGAGTATGATGTAATTGTAAGAAAGATATAAATACGCGGAGGGTTTTACAATGATCTATCTGATTCCTGAAGCCAACTATGAGCGTCTCTGCAAGAAGCTCACCCGAATCGCCAACAAGTGCTCCAAATATAACTGTGAATTCCATTTCGAAGAGCTCGGAACTGAATTCGTTGAGCAGTACGAAGATGGCAAACTCCTTGGTGCAGAAAAGAACTACAAGATTGATGTTTCTGGCAAAGCCGTGATCAATGATTGGGTGTTTGTAGCAACTCTTCAGCACATGCCCAAAGGCAACATCGTTCGGGTGTTTGATTCTCAGGAAGTTCCGAGCTGGGCATATACAGCTGAACCCAAATGTGATCACTGCAAGACCAAACATAATCGCAAAGACACCTATCTCATTCGCAACACCAAGACTGGTGAGTTCAAGCAAGTTGGCAAAAGCTGCCTGAAAGATTTTACTAACGGTCTCAGCGCAGAAGATGTTGCCCAGTTAGAGTCCTACATGGATTCCGTTCAAGAGTCTTGCGTGAGTACTGGGATTGGATACAAATACTATACTGATGTCAACTGCTACCTGATGAATGTCGTTGAGACTGTCAAGCATTTCGGGTATGTCAGCAAAGCAAATGCTCAGATGACTGGCTCTGCTACTTGCTATCGTGCATATGCTTTCATGCGTCAAGACCGTTTTGTAGCGGACGAAATGAAAAAGACCAATTACAATGCTGACACTCAGGAAAATCAGGCTGTCGTGGTTGCTGCTCTTGAGTGGCTCAACAAGCAAGAGGATGAGTTTGGATATATGCACAATCTCAAGTTGGCTTGTTCTCAGATGTACTGTGAAACTCGTGATCTTGGTATCATTGCCTCTCTCATTCCCACGTACAATCGTGCACAAGAAAAGGAACTTGAAAGAGAAAGAACTCAAAAAGCAAGCAGCAACAGCGAATGGGTTGGTTATGTTGGTGAGCGAATCATCATGACTGGAAACTGTAAATGTGTCACCTCTTGGGAAAACCAGTTTGGTGTAACATATATGTACAAGTTTGTGACTGAAGAAGGAAACGTATTCACTTGGAAGACTGGGAAAAGTCTCAATGAGGGCACTCTCACTCTCAAAGGCACCATAAAGGCTCACAATGAATTCCGTGGTGCAAAAGAAACTGAACTCACTCGTTGCAAAGTGATATAAAGCAAAGGACGGGATCAGCTCCCGTCCTTATTTTTTGTGATATATTCAATTACATCCTGTTTGGATTTTAGTGCAGCAAGGATCTGTCGGTCTTTGCTGACTTCTTTTGGCATATCTGCAATGATATGATAATAGACAACAGGTCTTGTTTGTCCTGGGCGATGGATACGCTTTTTGCTCTGTAGGTACATGGCCAGACTTATGTTAAGGCTATAATATATGCAGTATCTTGCACGAGTTAGATCAATACTTTCACTGCCAGATCTATACTGAACAGCAATGACTTCAGCATGACCAGACTTCCATTTTGCCATTGTGTCCATGACACCAGAGACTTCTGTATATCTTCTATTGAGCTTCTTACATACAGCTTGAATTTCATCAAAGTCATGCCGAAATGTTGCAAAAACAACAACAGGCTCATCTTGCTTGAACCCTGAAAGAATATCCTCAAGAACTTCTGCTCTGTCGTGATCAATGACCTCAACAGATTTGAGTCCCTCTGGGTCTTCTACAGGGATGAACCCTGAGCAAACTTGCTGAAGCCTGAGGGTCTTGCTGATAACTGCCTTGATCTCTGTTGCACCAGATTCACCCAAATACAACCCATCATCATTGAGGTCACGATAGACTTTCTGAGCTGCACGAGACATAGTAAAACTGCGAATTATGTTCAGTCGCTTCGGCAATTCTACAGAAGACTCAATTGTAAATGCACAAGAGAACATCTTTTCTTTCAGATCATCCAGGTTTTTGTATGGTTGTTTCTTGTTAAGGCATGTGTAACCAACCTTTGCTGTTCTAACAATATCCACATTCTGATACTTCTCTTTGAAGTCCGAGAAGCTCGTTCCAAAGATCTCTGAGTCCAAGAATCTGTACTGAGCATAGATGTCCATGGGGTTCTCTGCCAAAGGAGTACCTGTTACAAGGAACCTATGAGGAACGATCTTGGATAATCTTCGCAAGCACATAGAGCACCTGCTCGATGGGGTTTTGATTCGGTGACTTTCATCACAGATCACAAATTCAAGACCAGCACTTTTTCTAAACAGGGTTTTCTCAAATTCTGGTCGCCAGATGCTCTCATAGTTCACAATGATTATCATGGGCTCCTCCTGGATCACCCTGGATCCTCGTGGAGCGAGTGTATTCAGCAGCTGAACCTTTTCCTGGGTAGACAGGAAACGCACGTTGTGGATGAAATTTGGGCATATATCTGTGTGTATTTTGAACTGCTGCTCCCAGACTTCACAGGCTTTCGGTGGTGCCACAATAATTCCACGTTTCCACCCTTTGTTTACAATAAGATCCATCATCACCTTGGTTTTGCCTGTACCTGGGTCTGTGTAAAGGGCACCACAATCTCGACCCATAAGATAAGACAGAGCCTTGAGCTGATGTGCCCAAGGCTTGGTCTTAAAGATGAATCCTTTATATTTCCTCAGCATTTCTGGAACCGATCGCGAAGTCGGCTCTCAATAGCATTCACCTTGGTGAGAATTGCTTCTCGCTGTTCAGGTGGCAGTGCCTTGCCCTCTTTACTGTTAAGGCGCTGACGCAATTTACGAGACTCGATGTTGCTATAGAAAATTGGGTATTCCTGACGGCAATATGGGCACTTCAACATGTGCTCAATAACACCATTCCCCAGCTTCTTCTCCTGTGGTTTGGAAATAACAAAAGTCTTTTTGCAACCTTTGTCACAGACCACTTTGACAGGGTTTTGCTTTTTCATTCGTATGCCTCCAGCATGTCTTCAATAGTTGTATTGTTCTTTGATGATGCAACAAAAGCAACCATCTTGTCACTGTATTCATGAAGAAAATGAGGAAGAATTGACCCATCTCTTCGAAAGACCAGCTTGATATCTTCCATGGTGTATGCAACCATTACAAAAGCACCAGCCTTTTGCCAACGCAAAAGATCATACAGTTGCTTTTTGCTGGGTACATTTCCATGATCGGGAACTTTCAACTCAATGCGGAAAGATCTACCATTAACACATCCATTGATATCTGCTCTACCAGACTGAGCACTGTTCCCTGATACGTTCTCAGCGACACACCCATGAATACTGTTAAGGTACACAAGAGCTTGAGACTGAAAAGAGGATTCCTTTGGCATATAGGTCAAACTCCTTTCTTCAGAAACTCACAGTAGGATTTGTGAATGGCAATGTCCAAGTCTCTGTGATTGACATCAAGTCTATGACACCAGTAAAGAAAATCCTGCTCAACTGGAATTGCCTTGTCATCAATGTAAAGGTCAGCGAAAACCTTTCTTGTGTCATTGTTGTAGAGAGCAATTACTTCAGGAATATTTGTATTGATTGCATCAAATACAATTCCTTTCTGGTGACAATAGGAGACAGCATCAATGAGATTTTTGCCATCTCGAGATGTCCAGAGAATGACTCGTACACCTTGCGCCTGAAGAGCTTTTACAAGGCTGAACATTCCCATATTGGGCTCCCCAATTTCGGGGAATTTGTCTTCTACCAAAGTGCCATCAAAGTCAATAGCAACAATCTTCGGCAGATCATTGTTTGTTTTGTTCATATTTTACAGTCTCCTCTTTCATGTGGAGAGAGGTCCAATTCTTTATGACCCCATCCATAGGAAGTGCAGCATGCCCAAGAGTTGGGCTGAATAGTTCAAAGTATCTGTCTTGGTATGCGATGTAAATTGCTTTTTTCACAGAGTCTACATCACTCTTTCGAGCCATTTTGAATGTGATATCGAAGTCTTCTTTACACCATTTTCTGATCCAAACACTTATGTCAAACCCATCAGTGTTTGTGGCTTTTGAAAAGGCATCCCAGACTTCAACAGGCACATAGCAAAAATGAATCCAAATGATCCCTTGATCACTTATTACTTTTGACAGAACTTTCCTGTACACCGCTTTCGAGTTTGGGCTTCTGTGTCTCATTGTCACCCTCCGGAGCTTTTTCACCATCCGGCAAGTTGCGCTCATAGATATGTAACGAACCAGCCTGATGGGTATATGTACCAACATTAACACCCAAAGTCATTGCCATCATCACCTGCATAGAGCAGAAACTGAACATGTCATAGGGTACACCAGTCCAGACGTCATTGGAGCGCATAGTTGTCGTGAGGTTAAGGCGACCGTCACGGAGCAAGAACTGAAGAGACAACGTGCACGGAGTATCTTTTGTTGGCTCACTCATAGGTCGAGGATTCTTGATCTGAATCACTGCCTGACGACTATTCGGATCAGCTTTGAGACGGTCAATGACATCCTGCCACTGATCAAACCCATAGAAGTGCTGAATCTTGTGACCATAGCAGCTGTTGACCGTTTCTCCGTCATCACTCATACGGTTCCAAGCAGAGCTGAAAAGACCAATGTCTTTGAGTTTGTTGGACCCAGAGAGATACCACAGCAGTTCACCCACAGCATAACGCATGGGCATCTTGCGAGCTTCACTCTTGACAATCATACGGGTGGGATCCTTGACAACAGTGATAGCATTGATGATCTCAGCAGCCACAGCGCCATCACGAGAGGAAGCAGTTTTCTTATTCATACGGTGCTGAGCCAGCAGAGCAGCGAACCAGTATTCCCATGCACAGTTGACATCATTGACAACCACATAATTGTCAATATCAGCATCACCACATAGGCGATCACTCTTGTTGTAAAGGGACGTGAGCTTGTACTCTTTTACAACCTTATTGAAGTCTTCCACATTGAACAGCAAACCCATTTTTAAGTCCTCCAAATCTCAATTTGCAGAGTTGAATTTTCCATGACCTCATCGAACCGCTTCATCAGTTCTTTGACAGGATACATGGGAATTTCGTTGCGCTTATTCAAGCGCTCTTCGATAGTCTTTTCTTGAGCGGTGACATAGATCACCTTTGCACCACGAGCAAGCATAGCAGTCTCCAAATGATAGAGATCTTCCTTGCTCAGCTTCCGTTCTTCAGGAGTCTGATAAACGAACTGACCATAGCAAAACCGATCAGCAATTACATTTTCATTGGTCGCTGCATCGAGAATGTGATGGAAATAGCGATAGTCATTTGGAGTATCCTTTGTACAGTGGATAATACGTGCGTTGAGAATTCTTGCGAGCTTTCTGGCGATAGTGCTTTTGCCAACACCATCGACTCCCTCCAATACAATGAGCATTATTTGCTCCTTTCTGCTGCCTTGCAGACAGCTGCAATAATTTGATCTTGTTTCTTCTGGGGCAACCTATAGAACATGTCTGGATTCAACACCATGTAACCAGAACCCCAAGAGAAACACATTTGATCTTTGCCTTTGATTGGCTCCATTTATAGCTTACTCCTCCCAAGGACGTTTGTAAAGAGTTTTGCACAAATGTTTATTGGTTTTCGAAACGCTTCGAGCGTAGCTCAAGATCTTGTCATTGGGTTCTGGCATATCCTCTTTGCCACGGCCATCAGGCAACAACCCAACACGATGACTCAAAGCGTTGCACCCATAGCAGGGCTTGAAACTTCGTTCACCTGCATACAGCAGAATTCGAGCAGCTTCGAATCGTTTACTGTACCAGATATCCTCGATGCTCTGCTCCATAATGTTGCCAATTGGGTATTCACCACGGAAGTCATTACAGCAGATCGCCACAGAACCATCATAGCGGATCGCCAGCTCTCTGAAAGGACGAGCGCACCGTTTACCCTGATAGGACGTGTCAAGGGGTCCAGCTGCTCCACAGTGGTTGCACAGATGACGATTGATAGCTTTCTCTTTCTGAATCGGAGGATTGAACAGTACTCGGAAGCCATTGGCATTTGTACTGTACAAAGGAACTTTGGGTGCCAGATGCTCAATCTTCAGATCAGACACACCCTGAAGAGCATCCTCAATCGTTCGAGCATCACCTTTGTCCGCATAATAGTCAATGATCAAATCGTTAAGACCAGCATCTCTCAGAGCATAAACTCGATCAACGATAGTCATTTGATCTGCTACCATGCCAAACCCATTGACAATGCCATAGCCATTGCTCATCATAGACATGACCGATTTGGGAAAAGCCTTTCTGAACATCTTGATGATTCTGACTGCATTAGAATTAAGGGTTGGTTCTCCATGCATAGAGAATATGAATCTGCTATGCCAGCCAACACGTTTAACTTCAGCAATGATTCGCTCTGCAGTTTCTTTCTTCATGCGGTACCAAGGTTGAGTTCCTTTCTCTCGCATGCCACGAAGACCACAGAACTTGCATCCAAGATTGCAGCCCTCATTCAGCTCAATCTGAATAGAATACGGTGGGTTCTGTTTTCTCACTTTGATTCCTCCCAAAAGCATTTGATACGTTTACTGCCATGGATCTTATGATAGGCTGTCCAATTTATGTCACCCCACATATAGTCACCATCGGCATCTCTGAAGCTGGTTCGCAGATAATCCCTGATTGGGTATTTCTGCAACATATTGTATTCATATCGATGAAGCTCTTTCTCAGTTTCAGGAGTACGAATAACACTGTCACACTTCTCGCTCACATAGTCATACGTCAAGCAAGGAATATTGAAGCAGTGACCACCATTGGCAAGAATAACAGCACAGAACCCGATATCATCACCGTGACGATCAAAGATCATATCACGATTGATCTTTGCCTTATAAAGACCCTTGACATTTATCAAGGTGACCTGACGAGGGGTTGGACCGGAGTCAACGATGTATTTTAACTTGGCATTTTCCACATGCTGAGACATACGCTGACGACGAATGTTACCCAAATAGACCTTTGGGTATGCCTTGAAAACTTCTTTGCCAATGACACCAGTCATTGTCAGAACTTTTTGCTCGAGCAGTGGATCTGCTTCTCGATCTGCATTGATAGCATGCTTAGAACAAGGATTGTCAGACCCAGAGAATCCGTCATACATATATGCAAGATTGCGTATATCATCATCCATGTCAATGATCATTGAGTATTTATGCTCAGCGGCATATTCATAGATGAACTGACGAGTGCTGGCCAACCCATTGATTGGCAGATGAAAGTCTTTTGCGATGGGTAGAATATGGAGATTTGGATTTGCCTTTCGATAGGCTTTTGCTTGTTCCGGACGAACAACAATATGGATTTTTTCAAGAGCTTCTGATTCAAAGTTCTTGAACATCTCAGCAGTTACAAAGTGAGGTCTGTTGTACGAGGGAACAAATATATGAGGAAGTTGATTCACAGACAAGCTGTTAAGGTGTCTGTACATTTCTTGTTTTTTCATGATTCACCTCATAAAAGTGCCCTCCCATGGGCTGAGAGGGCATTTCAGTGATCAGGAGAGATTATTCCTCTTCCCAATCGTCATCGTCGTCCTCGTCATCTTCTTCGACGGGTTCCGGCTTCTTCTTGGTTTTCTTTGCAGGTGCTTTCTTGGCAGGAGCTTTCTTCTTGGGAGCAGGCTTTTCCTCCTCTTCCTCGGAGTCATCCTCATCTTCGTCCCAGTCATCGTCCTCATCCTCTTCAGGATCAGGCTTCTTCTTGGCCGGAGCTTTCTTTGCTGCAGGCTTCTTCTTGGGCTTCGGAGCTTCCTCCTCGACTTCCTCCTCTTCCTCAGTGACATCTTCTTCGTCGAAGCTGTCCTCGTCCTCATCGTCATCATCCGACTTGGTTGCACCAGGCTTCAGATAGTCACTGACTCGAGCACGGATCTGACCGTTGTACTCCTCATGGGTGACGTTGATGTTCAGGGTCTTGCCGATCATGTTGTCAAGATCAACAGCGACCTTGCCATCACACTTCATGCCGATGATCTGCAGCAGAGACTTGAACTTCCACAGAGCCTTGTCGGTGAGAACCAGATTATCAAATACCTTGACACCCTTGTCATCACCGGAAAGGATCTCAAAAGCAACCTGCAGCATGGGGTCGCCACCCTGAGTATTCTTTTCCTGGATGTCAGAGATCTTGACGTGATGAATGCCCTCGCTTGCGCGCTGAAATGCCTCAACATTGGTAAAATCGATTTTAACTTTGCGTGCCATGATAGATACCTCCAAAATAGTGTTGTATATTTCCAAAGGCATTATGCCTGTTGGTCAGTAGGGTCTTCTTGGTTAAGGCCAAGAATTTTGATGAGCTTCTGATATGTAAGATCACGAACTTGAGCAGGAACTTTTAGATCCTTGGGCTTTTGAAGCTTGGTCCAATAATAGGGGTTTGGACCGATCTGACAAATATAGGTTGCAATTGTTTTATCAACCCCATCGACAGTAATCTCTTTCTTTTTGATTAGGGTGTGAAGTCCATAGTTAGACATGCCCTCAAGATATGTTCGAGCACCCTTTGTTGTGCTTGGATGAATATCAGGAAGAATTTCATCTTCCATACCCTCAAAGGAGTCACTGACTTCATGACAGCTGGCAAGAACCCAACAATGCTCAGCCAAACGATGACAAAGACGAATGAGTTCTTCTGTCTCTGTTTTCAAATCACCCCACATCTGCTGGGTCATCTTTTTGTTCTTGTCAATTGCATTTTCCTTGATCCAGATATTCGTGACCATAGAAAATGTATCAGCGAATACTGTCTTATATTTGAGTTTCCCATGTTCTGCTGAATCGATTAGCTCCTTGAGTACTGCAGAGAGCTCTGCAAGATTTTTAATCCGTAAAGCCTTGATACCTTTCTTGGATTTGATGGTGTTGCTACCATCATCACCGACCTGAAGATACAGCATAGGCTTCGGAAAAGTAGAACCCAACTCTGTTTTACCAGAGCCAGACTTGCCATAAATCGTGACAAACTTATGCTGACCCAAATCAGCAATGTCAACGACCTGAGAAAGATATCCCATATGTCACACTCCTTCAATGAACTTTGAGTCATCACGCTCATGAATTTCGTATTCACGGGCAATGAGATTATCAACATCTCCCTCGGTCAACTCTGTGAAGCAAATATCTCTATACTCACAGAATTTACAATCAGGAGTCATGTTTTTTGTCTTATTCTTGTGACCTTGTCGTACAATATCACGACATGTGTATTTGAATCCATCGAAGATATTGTCAACCATAGAGGGTACAATATCAAGCTCACAACGGAAGAAGAAATTGCTGACATTATTGGCATACATATTGCCTTGCCGCAAGATCTCAATATCCGTGATGCCTTTGAGTTCACAAGCACGTCGCCAAGAAAAGGGTGTGATGTTGTTGCTTTTTGCTTGAGAAAACTTTCCTGACTTGGGCAACCAAATTGGCATAGAAGCAGGAGTCGAATGAATGTAGTCCCAGATGAAAGACTTTGGCATGACCCCTGTCATGATGTACATGGCTTTTGCGTAAAGGTTCTTCTGAGTATTCATGACCAAGACATTCTGATCAGGCTTGCGATTGAATGTCTTATGATCACCCAACTTGCACATCTTTTCACCGTTTCGTCTATACTTGTAGACTTCATCGATGATGCCATTGAAGATGATCGGTTCACCCTTGTAAGACCCAATCTCAATCTCAAATGGACGTTCTGTTTGGGTTGGCTGAGGGGAATCCTTATAGATCTCTATGTAGTCAGAGAAGATTGACTGCAAATTGAAGAGATAATCCTCACCGAGCTCTTCTTGCCATTTGGGTGGAAGATCATAATATGCATCCCCAATATCCTTTTGAGCTTGAGCAAGTTCTTCAGGTCTGTTACGAAGCTCAAGGAGCTTGTGAAAGTCTGTACCGAAATACAAGGGCTTCACCGGAGCATTTTTGCGAAGACCCACATAGTACCCAAGATAATGTTTATATGGGCATCGCAAATAGGATGCAAATCGTGAATAGGAAAATTTCATACTAACCTCTCAAACAGTTATGGTCGAGATGACAGGACTCGAACCTGCGACTTCGTGATCCCAAACCACGTGTGCTACCAACTGCACAACATCTCGATAAAATCTTGCGAGTGCTGGTACCACTCGCAAGACCACTAAAGGGGTTGCAGGGACTGGGGAAGCACCCTGCTGTAGCAGCTTCTATCTGCCTTGTAGATACGTGGCCGATCTACTTGACCCTGTTGTTTTTACACTACACTCGAAAGTTGGCCAAATTTTCTTGGAGGTACAACAGTAACCTTGCCATATGATGTATATCAACGAGATGTGGACTCGTGATACCTTTGAAGACCCTCCATGGGGATACCAAAACCCATGGAGGGAAGAATAGGAAGAGGTTCAGACTTGGCAAGTCTGATGGTGCCAGAAACAGGACTCGAACCTGCAACCTGCCGATTACAAATCGGCTGCTCTACCAATTGCAGCTACCCTGGCATAGAATGCTTGGGACAGTAGGATCCCAAGCAGACTGTAAAGAAGCAAATTATGAAAACGGAGAATTTTATGACTATCCAGAACACCCTGCAGCATGGAGGTATTGATGATCCCTACTGATCATGACTCTGTGTTTATGCGGACTTGCCACCGCTATCATACAAGGTTGCTTGCTTCCTGTATGATAGTCACATTACAGGGGAAATTCCCCTGGGGGATCAAGCATCCTCGTACTCATCGTCGTCGACATCTTCCTCGTCGTCAACGACCTCAGGCTCCGGAGCTTTCTTGGCTTTCTTGGCAGGCTTTGCAGCGGTTTTCTTGGCAGCAGGAGCTTTCTTCGCGGACTTCTTCTTTTCGGGTTCCTTTTCCTCGGTCACGCGAGATGCACAGCGAGGAGTCTTGGCATCAATCTGCTTGCCAGTCTCACGGTCGAATGTGGTGGTCCGGCCATTCTTCTGAACGATGGAGATTGTCTTCTTGTCAGAGGCAGTGATCTCGAACTCGCCGAGATACATGCCAGTGAATGCATACATGTGAATTTTTTCGCCTTTCTTACGAGTAATCATTGTTGTGTCCTCCTATAGACATTAGATTTTGTTAAGGTTCAACCTTGAATATATTGTACTCCTTTTGGAGTAGCTTGTAAAGACCTTTTGTTGAATTTTCTGAAATTTTATTCAACAACATTGACTTCGCCGTTGACCATGCAGTTCTTCAAAGAAATCAGCTCATTTTGAGCAAAAGATTTGCAAGCTCTGAATGCCTTGGTCTTTTCAGTTTTGCTGAACTTGTTGAAGAACATGCGCTTGGCATCATCAACATAGAATGGATCAAAGAAGTTATAATCACCAGTGAGATCATAGAGCTGCTGAAAGAGCCTTTCAAGGGCAAGAATACCCATGGCACAATTGAGCTCTTTGTAGCTCCAGTTGAACTGCTTGACCAGCTTTGCAGCTTCTTCAACTTTACTGACAGAATACGTTGCTTTTTCCATTTTGAGTACCTCCGTTACATATCTTCCTTACAAGTAACATTGTACTCTCATTGTTAACAATTGTAAAGAGGTTTTGCAAAATTTTATTGAAAATTTTAATGTGTGCCCCATGGACCCCAACCAATGTCAATGTCCAAAGGAACTCGGAGTTCAACCCCGAAGTCATCAAGCACTTTTGGGTGAAGCATGACTCTGCGGATGACAGAGTCCACATAGTCCTTGTCTTCAATTCGGCACTCACCAATAATTGAGTCATGAACTGTAGCACCGATCCAAGCAACACCCTTGAGTTCTTTATTGATCTGAGTTGCAGCAGAGATCAGCAGATCAGATCCGGAACCCTGAACAGGTGTATTGATGGATCGCCTGGCAGCACTGGCTCGCTCCCATTTGTTCTGGGAATAAATTAAGGGAAGTTTCCTGAACCGACCGAACAGATTGTACACACCGCCTTGGGCTTCACACAGTTGCTCTTGCTCCTGATGCCAAGGAAGCAGTCTTGAATACTTGGCAAAGAACAATTCACGGACATGCTCAGCTTCTTGTGGTGTAAATGTTTGCCCATAGCTGTTGAGAGCATATGCAACGAACTTCTTTGCCATCATGCCATAAAGGAACCCGAAATTGACAGCTTTGGCCTTGCCACGCTCCTCTTTCGTGGGTTCACGACCACCAGTGAACAGCTTGGCGGTCTCAGTATGAATATCACCTTTCTCATGATAGATTCGAAGCATGGTTTTCTCATTGGCATAGTGAGCAGCAATACGCAACTCCAGCTGAGAATAGTCAGCTTCAAATAAGATCATGCCTGGAGCACCACTGAACAACCCTCGGATATCCTTTGTACGAGGAACCTGCTGAAGATTTGGATTGCTCGAGCTGGTTCGCCCAGAAACAACATTGGTCAAGTTGAAGCTGGCATGAATTCGACTCTCATAGGAATCATCTTCCCATCTGTTAAGGAACATCTTGTTTCTTGTAGCAGCATCTTTGTACTGCATCAAGATTGTAGGAATTTCATAACCTTTGCGAGCCAATTTCTTCAGCGCAGAAGCCGAAGTAGATGGAGCACCTTTGGGTGTCTGCTCAAATACAGGCATCTTCTCAAGATCATAGAATACATGAGCGACCTGAGCTGAGCTCGCCCAGTTGATATCATAATGGCTTTTGAGCTTGGCAAGAAGAGATTCTTCCTCTTTCTTGTACTTTGCTCGAACTACTTTTAACTGGTTAAGGTCTATGTACAATCCGTTGCGTTCAATGTTTCTATATGCACAATATGCGGGACGAAGCAGCTGAGTGTAGATCTTGAGCTGCTGAGGGTTCGCCCTCTTCATAAAGAAGTTGAAGAGCTCCCAAGTGTACTTGACGTCTTTCTTCAAATAAGGAACAATGCTCTGAGCACCAGAGGTCTTTTCTTTCTTGGCAATATCCCAATCTGGAACACCCAAGTATTCCTGTGCCATGTGTTTCAAGCCATGCTCAGCGGAAAGATCATACGCTGTAGCAATCAGCATAACGTCCTCATGAATCGGCAGCTTGATCCCATAGACTTGCTCAAGGAACAATGTATCGAATTTACCATTCTGAAATACTGTACGAACCTTGTGTTGTTTTAGTTTTTTCACAAGAGCTCTGAACCGATCTACTTGACCAGGCTTCTGCACATTGAAGATATACCCTTTGAAGATGGGTTCACCAACGTCTTTGGAAAGGCCAACACCAATGAATGTGACCTTGTCTTTGTATCGGTTAAGGCCTGTTGTTTCGATATCAATTGTAGCATACAAAATAGCTCACCTCTTTTCTATTCGAGTGACTTTGAAGACCTTGCCAGGAATCATAGTCTTGACAGCGAATTCTTTTGCATCAGGGTACATCAACCCAGAGATTGCTTCAAGCTGATTGGCAACATCAAGAAGAGAAACTTCCTTTGCGTCATCATCTTTGAATCGTACATCAGGATAGAGCTTGTATTGCTTCTTGAGAGCTCTGACACTGAGCTTCATGATTCTCTTCATATTCATTATATTACACCCGCAAAATATTGGAAAGAGTATAAATGGCATTTTCATACTCTGTTGAGGAAAGATTGAGGTCAGAGATGAGCTTTTTGTACCACTGGTACACATAGATGTTATGCTTTGGCTCTTTCTTTGCTCTGCGCAGTATGCGCTGCAGACTGTAATTTTTATGCTTCGACACCTGCTGACTCTGTATCATTCTTGTTACCTCTTTCTCTCCCCTTTGGGCAGTACCAATTTTCTGGTTTTTCTGTTTTATCAAGACTGCATAGCATCTTGAATACTCGCTTTGGTGCATTCTTCTTGTGAAACTTCTTGTAGAATTCACAGTTCTTACAACGACATACTTTCTCAAGAGAATTGAGATCAAATGGATCATAACACCAATGGTAAAGGTTCTCTATTTGAGCAATAGCTGCATCAATTGAGATCTTTTGAGCCCCAAGCTCTGTTGGGAATTCTACTTCTGCATTTGGAGTTTTCTTTCTCCTACTCTTCAGGGTGTCTATTGTTATAGATAATACTTGTCGTGTTGTCATAATCAAAGACCCATAACTTGAGAAGCCCACATATCAGCAGTGTGAGTATAAAGGACGTTCTCATATGCACAGCACGCAGCAGAATAGCCTTTCCAGTATTCCTGACCCTCAAATGGACCCATATGCCAGCGAATACAATAGAGCTCCTCAGGGGTGAGATCAAGGAATTGCTGAATGAGAATAACGCTGGCATCACCATGCCCTGGAAGGATCTTATTGCCTGTGTGGGTGTAAGTTCCATCCTCCTGCCTTGTATACAGCTTTGTTTTGCAGTAGTCATGCAGCATACCAACAATGCAGGGAGAAGCAGATCTTTCCCAATGCAAATCAAGATCATGTGTATAGTGTACAAGTTGACTTGCTACCATGAAAGAATGGTCAAAAAGACCACCCCAATAGTTGCCATGATGAGAAGCTGATGCAGGAGCAGTGAAGAATCCATCGTCAATAAGCTGCTGAAGCAATCCTGTTTTGTAGGGTGCAGGCATTAAACTTTGGAATAGATCAATACGATCCTGCATAGTTCTATTGATCAATAGCTGTTTTTTCATAAGATCACCCCTTGAATTGTTTGAGAGTCACACCTTTCCAGCTTGCCTCTCGTGTTTTTGGGTTTCTATATTCGAGGAACCCAAGAGACCTCATGTTTCGAATAAATCCGTGCTTTTTGTGACATTCACGACCACTGCTCACACAGAACTGGGCATAGGCTTCATACAGGGCATCTTTGCCAATATATGCCTCTGGATCCTTCTTGCACTTCTTTACAAGAAACGCATGAATACTATCAGAGTCCTGACGAAGACCCTCCACCATTCGATTGGATCGTTCTGTACGAGGAATTGCTTCTACTGGCAAAAGACTGAGCAAATATGGAATGACTTCTTCAACACTCTCATCACTGCAAAGATCATTGACATATGCATCGTTAAGGAAAAGCTCGTGATTCATGTACAGAATTCGCATTCGTTTGTAGAATGCGTTTGACTTTTCTTCCAGCTGAAGTGGGAGCTGGTTGAAAGAAAAGATCAGTTTGCAGAAAGGTACAAAGAAGAAAGGCTCTTTGCCTTTCTTTTCATGCATGATCTGGTCACCACCAGTGATTTTTTTCAAGTTCTCGATACTACTCAGGGGCAATGAACCATTATCACCACAAGAGTTCAACAGTGTATTGTACAGCTGAGCTGGGTAGAATCGAGCACTGAGTTCATGCATACTCAAAGATGAGACATTTTCTCGCCCAACCATATTTTCAATGAATCGGAGCAAAACGGATTTGCCCGTATTAGACTGACCACAAAGGATCATAAAAGTTTTCAAGCCATAGTTCAAGGTCAAACAATATGCCATGTATTTCAAGGCCATCTTGATATCTTCCTTGTTAAGGCAAGTCTTTTTGAAGAACTGATAGAGTCTTGTATTTACAAAAGGAATGTATTCACCAACCTCATGTGGGATCTGCAGTGTCTGCAGATACTTACTATCATGAGGAAGAAGCTTCCCCTGCTCGATATCCCAAACACCATTCTTGAAGTTGATCAGATTATGATCTTTATTGAGGTCTTTTGTTTCTTTTTGGAGTCGTGTATCATCAATGATCAGCCGGAAGCACTCCATGATTCTTGCCTGAGTGATCAAGCTGTCAACCATGATCATGTCACGAATTGTATTGCGAACATAACTGCTGGCTTCTTTGTACACACCCTCTTGGTAAAGGTATGCTTCACCACCCAAGACAAATATGTCACCGCGATTAACGAAATAGTCACATATTGCTCGACTGTTCACATTGACTGGGTGACCTTTGGTATTGTAGATCAAATAGGGGTTGTCACCCTGTTCCTGAGCTTCATAGTTCTTTGTGTTGCGAATGATCTTCTCAAGTTCTTCCTCATCCATAGGTTGATCAAAAATGATGGTATTGATGATGTGAGCCATCTTATCAATCTGATCATCATTGGCACCTCTGTTTTTGTATGCCATGAGATGAGCAAAGAGTGTGGCGTTTCTGCCGTCACCCTCCTTAAGACCCAGAAGAGATTCTCTTCTGTTTGCCATTGGGGTGAATTCAAGAGGAAGATCTTCAATAGTCCTGCAATTATTGAACTTTCGGTTTTCTGTACCCCAAGGAAGAATGACATAACCTTTGTTGGCACAGCGAAAATCACATTTAAGACCACAAGGCAAGATCATGCCGATACGCTGAGGGAAATCCTTGTTGGTCTTAAAGTAAAGGTGTAGACCCTTTGGAGTCTTACACATTAGAGTTTTGAGGTGCATTTTGCGAACAACCTTGAGAGCTTCTTCTTTGCCCTCATCGATATCAACAATGATATATCCGGTTCGCACCCACCAACCAATCTGCCCACCGTTCTCAACGTGGGCAGCTGCAGCTCTTTCAGGTACAATAGCAGTGTCAATACGCTTCTTTTCCATACAGCGTACATAGCTGTCTTGCCCGATCAAGCTGTTAAACTCAGATAATTTCATAGACTGTCATCCTATTAGTTCATAGTTACTGTTCGATCCTCTACAGTGCGCTGCATACTGGTGCTGTTGTCAAGCCAGCGCTGTACACGTTCAACCTTGGCAACCTTTCTAACATCGATCTCTTCCTGGTTAAGGTTGAAGATTGCTTTGACATGATGCAGAATGATCTCAACATCAGCCACCTCATCAATAGCTTTCTGATGAAGATCAAGCTGAGCTTCATACTCGGAATCATATCGAGGAAACTTTGCCAACACACATGCCAGCTCATTGAGTTCCTCGATGGCAACCAAGATCTGATTCTTATTGCCATAGACATCACGAGCTTTGGCAAGCGTTGTTGCAATGTTATTTACCTGTTCCTGGGTCACATGTATCACCTCAATTCACTGCATCAGGAGCATCCCAGCTGGAGACCTGAACACTCTTCACACCGTTATATGCAAAGATCTGTTCAGTTTCATCACTGATAAACTGTTTGCGTCCATAATAGACTTCTGTGATCCCTGCAGCAACAATAGCACGTGCACAGGCTTCACAAGGATAGCGTGTTACATAGATTCGTCCACCTCGTGCAGATCTCTCCAGATGAGCAATAGCGTCAACTTCACTATGAATAGCACGGCAATCTGCAGGTCCACGATGGGTCTTATCATTGTTGCCATACTTCTCAATACGCAAACAGCCTTGAAACTGACAAAGGTTCGGAATTGCTGCATTTGCACCAAATGAGAGAATTCTGCCATGCTCATCTGTGATGCAAGAATCCACAGCAACTTTCAAGCATCCTGATCTTGATTCTGCATAGGTCTGAGCCATGTCAAGATATCTTTTGACAGGCATTTGTTCATTTGCCATTGTTGCTCCTCTTTTCCTGTTCTTTCTGTTCACGACGAGCTTTCTCACGACGTGCTGCTCGGCATTCACTGCAATGAGTGAAAGGCTTCAGCCCACGAGTTTCGAGCCAGGCCAGCTCGTTGTCAGAGATAGAGAAAGGACGATTGCAGGTCTTGCAGATCCGCTGTTGACGATTGTTTCCTGCCATGATGAAGTACCTCCATTATTTGTGTTGTTTGTATTTGACACGAGGACGACCAGTGCCCTCGATTGTCCGAATATATTTACTGAGCTCACACATACAGTTTTCCAAGCTCATAATGTTAATGCAACGATCATATATGGGGAGATCTATGAAAATTTCTCTCGGATCCCAATACTGACCGTTGGGTGCCATGATCTTTGAGAAGATGTGATCAACATTGTCTCTCAGCCAGAATAGCGCTTCCTCTGGAGACATTCCGTCATAATCATCAAAAAGATAATCGAGTCCTTTCTTACACCCAGGGCCAGCTACAACAAATTCGTTTTCACTGAACGGAAACTCTTTGATATAGGTCAAGTCAACAAAAACTTGATATGCCAGAAAATCAGAGAAGCCCTGAATCTCTTTGATGATTTCAAATGCAGCTTTTTGGTTACTTGCGTTCATCAGCTTGTTGAATGTGTCGTGCTGTTCAAGCCAATAGCCAATGTGAAACACTCGTAAAGGAATATCCTGCTCTATGCAGCATTTCCCCCAGCTATGAAGATCCGCATATCGCCAGGCCTGTTTTGTCCCACCCTGGTTATATGCAGAGCTCCACCATTTACGATCAGGATCTTCTTCAAGGAGCTCCCTGTAAATAGGTCGAACCATGTGTTTCATCTTTGCTGTGTTATAAAGGTCATATGCTGACCACGGACCACCAAAATCTCGCATGGTATCCCAGTTATTCCATGCTCTAAAATAGAATGTATTGATGACTTTGTCAATCAGAGCAAGATCGGGATTGATACTGATGTTTTTGATGAGATACTGGCTCTGACGATCGTGCTCTCGACGAACATTGCAGAACTTGTACTGCTGCAGAACCCCGTCATTGGTCCAGGGAGCTTCTTTGTGAAGAACATCTTTGCGAAGATGAATTTTATAACGCTCTGTTACAAAATCATAAAATCTTCGCATGTTCTCAAGATTGTACTTTGGATTTGCAACTCGGATTGAGCTCCTGTTGACGCCACAGTACAGTTTGTCTCGAGGTTTGGTTCTCATATCACACCGCCTTTGCTTCAAGTATTACATATTATACTCTCATATCAGATTATTGTAAAGAGATTTTTTCGTCCTTGTAGCAGTATCTGAGAACATCCTTTTTGGCAGTCAACAACTTTTCAGTCCCTTTGGGCTTTTTACCATACCCATGAACAGCTCCACCACGACCAATGATCAACTTGCGATATCGCATAGTCTCTGCATCAATGTAGTATCTGATTTTTACAGTCATCAATCCATTGGCATCAACACACCAAGTCGTTTTCATAGAGTTAAGGCTGACGCTGTCACAATCTGCCACCTCGTGTTTTAACTGTGCCCAAGCAGCCATCTGCTTGGCATTGGGCTGACCCTCGCTTTTGGGAGACTTGGAAAAGTCTACGATCACCTGTCTCTTTGGGCTGGTGTCTCCTGTGGAGGGCTTTTCCTCCTCGTGAGTAGTTTTCTCCTCTGGCTCCTTAGAGAGCTCCACAGGAGGAGCTGCTACAACAGCAGAAACACGTCGTGTGCTAAGTGATTCAGGGTCTACATCAAGGATTCCGGCCGTGATGGCCTTGGCCTGGGTGGCAGTCTCACACTTCACAGACCCAAGGACTTTCCCGTCCTTGACCATATTATAATAGTACACTCGGATTCTCATTTTGGAACCTCCACAATTTTCTTGTTTTATGGTAGATATGAATAACGTCCATCACATCAGAATGCAATGTCAGATTGAGTTTTCTCAAACGAACTTTCATGTGCCAACCAACAGTGCTGAGCGGGACATTGAAGTGCTCGGACGTCTCTTTATATGTTGCCAAGTTCTTGCTGATATGCTTTGCCTCTTCAATCACAAAATCATCAGTGTAGCTTCTCTTCATCACCCTGACCACCTCATTTCTTCAAGGAACGAGCGTCCATGCAAGCACGACCATCAGAGAAGCCCTGGGTGTATGCTTCATAGTTTACGGAGCCGGAGCTGGTCAAGCCACCTTTGTGGGTAGCAAGGCTGGGGAACTTGTCATGGAACTTGTCATTGACATCCTGAGGAACAATCAGCACGAGAGCCTGGCACTGCTTGTCGAGCTTCTCACGGAGACCCCCAAGGAAGCCCATCACATAGCTGTTGAATACATTCTTGGTCTCAAGGCAATCATGACGAGCCTGACCAACGCAAGCATCGCCCTGCTTCTTTGCGAAGTGATAGGCATATTCAAAAGCCGATTTGGCAATCTTGGCATCATCAGCATGACCGAAGAAGGCGACCTGCTTGTTGCTGAGCAAGATGGTCTTGCAACGAAAGTTGCGAGCGATGATCACTGCCAGCTGGCAACGGAACCCTTTGTTGCCCTTGTGCTCACAGGCTTCCAACCCATAGGACACAGGCTCGTCCACGTTGATCTCAACATCGCTCATCTGAACCCCGTGTTCAGCCATGAGCTGCTGAGCCTTGAGAAGTGCTGCCTGAGCTTCAGCATCGCTATCATTGCGCTTGCTATCAGCCAGGGCGAGCAGTTTCTGGATCTTCTTTACGATTGCATTGTTTTCAGTCATGATAATTCTCCTTGTGATGTCATTTTAAGAGCCATCCGCTCTGAGAGGGTTGTCATATACAACTCCGACACCCTTTCGGGTGTTTCGTCGCAATTTTCAGCGACTCATCAGGGAGTCTATTAGATTTGTACACCCAGCTTCTCAGCTGCAGCAGAAACGACTTTCTCAACTTCTTCAGGGCTTGCTTCGTTCCACTCATCCTGCATATCAGCTGCCACACAAAGCTCAGCGCAAAGGTTGTAGTCCCAAAAATTGAGCTCTCGGATGTCAGCAGCTATTTCTTGAGGATCACGCATTTAATCACCCCCAGTTGTTTGAGTGTTTTCTTGTTTCTTATTGTGACTATATTGTACTCCTCCTGCAAGCAATTGTAAAGACCTTTTTGAAAATTTTATTGAAAAAATTGAAAATTTCTCAATAAAGTCTCAATGCTCTTAAAAAGTGTCCCGCAAGATGTATCCATAAATAACTGTTCCAATGATCAGACCAACTGTAAAATGTAAAGGGTAGATGTCACCAAATACCCATTTTGCAATTCTATAGATTAGCAAGACCACAAAGGCGCTGACAAGTGTAGAAAGGAAGCATGTCCATACATACTTGACAAATCGCTTGATGAAGCTCCACAGGCCTTTCAGGGCATTATACTTATGCTCCAGCAACTGGACAAATACACTATCACTGATCTTCATTTATATCCCCATTTCTGTTCTTCTATTCCATAGTGTGATGACCCTCTCTACTGCGCTTCCAGAGGGAACATTGTTTCCGCTTTTCATATCACATAAGATCTGGGTCTGAGCGTTGCAGTGAGAGCAATAGATCTTTACTCCGGAGCCAACAAAGAGATATGCTTTGCCACCACAGAATGGACATCTCTTGAGCTCAGGCATTTCGACTTTCGTCATGGTTGATCTCCTTTCTGGGCAATTCGCACTCAATACAGTCTCGGTTAAGGTGTGTTTTAAGTGGACAGACTATGTCTTTGGGCTTGTTGTATTTCGGGCACATATTAGTAGTATTCATTACTATTCTCTCCAAGTCTTAGATGTTCACGCCAGAAATATCCTGGGATCAGTTCAACAATAACCAATTTGTCATCTATTGGCTGCATCTGTAAGATGATTGGCATATCGTCCTTGGCTTCAGGGTTGGACGTGTTACATAACTGCAAAACTGCTTGTCGATTAAAGCATCGGAAATAACTGTGAACAAATGTCTTCTTCATCTCAATACTCTCCGTGATGATGCTCCTGAACGATGGGTCGATCATAGTTGTAGCTGTTGCTATTGCTATTGCGCATGCGACGAAGTTTGTTGACAACATCGTCGTGGCCTTTCTCGTAGCCATAAGCATAGCCAACATAGCAGGTAAATGCAGAAATTGCGAAGATGATAGTGATCATGATTGCCTCTTCCATCAACATAAGTTATCCCTCCTCAGGTTCAATAGAAATGATTCGTTTGTCGTCTTTCTCAAGTTCTCCAGCAAAGATGGTACATTTGCCATAGTAGGAACTGTCCACAAAGTAGTAATGAGACTTCGGTGTTACTCTACCAACAACAGTAGCAGGGGAATTG